>Ga0307507_10000380_pt1 | contig 91496 bp, 21 predicted proteins | sample 7_EM_MG_FD_207223 | JGI IMG/M metagenome (GOLD analysis project Ga0307507, IMG submission 207223) | Populus trichocarpa ectomycorrhiza microbial communities from riparian zone in the Pacific Northwest, United States - 7_EM | ecosystem: Host-associated > Plants > Roots > Unclassified | place...
AAAATTTTTCACCACCGCCCTTAACGCCCACAACCACCACCAGGTCCTGTCCGCACGCTGTGCGACGTCTCTGCGTTGGCTCTGGATCTGAGCTTCGAAGACCCAGGTTCGTAGCCATCACCACGTACAGGTGCAGAGTCCGATTTCGACGGCCAAGTATATTATATAAGAAGGTATTTTATAGGCTTAATAAGGTTATTTTTTAATTTAAGGATTTTTTTTTTTTAGAAAGTTAAAGAAAATAAGGCTATAGTTATATAATAATACACGCTAAAAATATATAATAATTATTATATTTAAGGCCATATAATTTAGTAATGCCTTAGTATTAATTAAAGAAATTATTAAATAGATTTTTAGTTAAATTTAAGGCGTTGTAGTTAAAATAATTGTACGAAGACGCGTCTTGGTGTTGGTGGTGTGCGGCGTTGAGTGTGCGGCGTTGAGTGGTGAAACACGCACGTTAAAGAGATTTGACTGTGCACCATCCTGGCGCATCCGGCTGAAAGCGCGTGTCGATCTTGGTTATCAAACGGCAGAGTTTATGCCTTTTGAAGTAATACGCACGGCCATTTTATCGTATACAGTAAATCTACCAATTTTGATTAGCGTGATTAACGTGCTTTCAACCGGATGCGCTAGGGTGGCTCGAGCCTGGGCTTATTACGATCGGGGGGCTTAGTACGATTGGGGGGCTTACGTTACGCGCTCGTCGCAAACGCCACAGCCACCAAGCCCTCTGGATCTCTATATTTAGGTAAGTCTACTTATAAATCCTTCTTAGCTTAAGAACATATACCTTACTTTAAGCAGCCTATTAATAGGCCATTTGTTTTATATTCTATTAAGTAAGGTTTAAACCACTTAAGTGCTTATCCTACTAGGAACAATCCTATATACGCATAGCGTGATCGTCAACAGACGGCAGGGTCATGCTGCCGTCCTTCACTACTTCCACATTACTTCTCCTACGAGGCAATTTGGATAAATCGGGTCGTGCTTGGCCCTTAGAATACTGAGTCCTTGGCAACTTTAAGCTTTCAGTGATATGATTACTTTACGCCGAAAGGTGTTCGCTTCGTCGATTGCGCTCGCCTTCTTCCTCCTTGTGATTCAGTTCAACTTTCGGCCTTTCACTGCTGACAGCTTTCGCTCCTTTATCAACGCAAGTCATTATGCAGAGGAGTTATTTCGAAATCAGCCAGTTTCCTCCATGACAACTCTCAGGTCTGCGATACGAAGACTATTTGCCCCTTCCTTCATGTTCACGTGAGTATTAATAAAATATCAGGCCTGAAATTGAGCCTGAACCTACCGCCACCGAAACACTTCTGGACATCGCTTTAGAAACCTCTCCGGCAATCGTCCCAGACAAGATTCTCGTAGTGGCGAGATTAAGACAGGAAGATACGGATTGGGTTGACGAAAACTTCTCCGAGTAAGCTTCGAAGCTACATTCTCCTTTCTTCAACGACTTCTGACTAACCGGGCCACTGAAGCTGGCAGACTGCCATTTACACTGTCGATGATCCAGATGCGGCACTTCACACGAGCATGAACAAAGGCCGTGAAGCAAACGCCTACCTTACTTATATTATAGACAACTACTTCAATCTCCCATCCACAATTGTATTCTTGCACAGTCATAAAAAACACGATCATGGATCACGCGATGTCGAAGACTTGAACTTTGATAACGTCGCAACCATCAAAGCTCTCAAGATTGATTTCATCCAGCGAACCGGCTATGCGAATCTACGATGTATTCTGAGTCCGGGATGTCCCGCAGAAATCCAACCGTTCCGACCGATTGAGGAAATGGATCCGCTGAGGCCACAGGAACGTGCCATGGTGGGTGCGTGGGCCGAACTCTTTGGGAATGATGATGTGCCCAAGGTTATTGCTACGCCGTGCTGTGCGCAATTCGCCGTCTCAAGAGATCAAGTAATAAAGAGGTCGAGGGACGAGTATAAGAGGTTTTTAAAGTGGTTGCTGGATACGCCGCTAGATGACTTTACCTCTGGCAGAGTATTTGAGTATCTTTGGCATGTTATTTTCGGGAGAGAGCCTGTATAGTAAGTCAAAAATTATTAACTAGCGAAGAGAGTTTTGCTAATAGTTTTCAAAGCTGTCCTGATATGGAGCAATGCTATCAGGATGTATATGGGATGTTAACCTGAATGATGTTGGACTGCATGAAGTTGTATTGTGAGTGAAAAGAGGCTTATATGCACGAGGGGGACCCCACCCCCTAACTAGAGGTAATCTCGATTATTTCCAAGCTTTACACACCCCCTTTAGATTTAACGAAGTTGGATCTGACAAAAAATGAAGCCGTAGGCCTTGCCTAAAAAAGGAAATATGTATACAAAAGCGGGTGTAACAGAGTGCTAAAATGCGGGTGATCCGTGTTCTAAAGACAAAGGCTGTCTACCTATCCAAGGGCTCTGCCTAACCCGGTCCTCTTGTGCCAATGTGTCCACAAAGATCCTCCAAATCAAATTGTCCTTGTCGTAGTGTAGTCAATCCTCATGTCTGCTGGTCGTATCGGTTCGTCGGTTCGCCTCGTTCGATATAATGGATCTTCTAATTGCTCGGCTGCACAGCACTTCGTCTATATCAGTAATCTTTTTGGACTGGCGTGGAGTGGATCTGGCCTTGGATCCACTCCATCCAGCTAGTAAATTATTTTACTCCAAGAGCTCCTTAGAGCTCCAGTATATTTATATACTAAAATAGAAAAGCTTAATGTTAATATAATATTATAAAAGAATATAATAAAGGTAGTGCCTGAATGAGGTTATGCAATACAGTGGACGCAATCACGTGAGCTAAGCGAGCTCAGGAAATCCACCAAGTTCCAACTGTACAATGAGAATAGAATCAATCAAGAATATATCAACCAGTTACCCCTACACTATTGCAATAGCAATACGTATCACCGGAAGTGATACCGACACTGATCAGTGATCACAGATCAGGAGACGTACCACCTACAAAGAGAAACGAGCTCGATCAGTCCCTGCTACAGGCCTCTACCAATCCCGTTTGCTAAGGAGTATCAGTCGACGTATATTCGAAAAGTCAACCCCTCTTCTTAAGAGGCCCTTAATTCTTCATACACAGCCTTCAGGTACTTAAAGAACCGACCCCTATCTAATAGGCCCTTGGTTTGCGTCCATTACGCACTCTAAAAGGCGTCAGGTACTTAAGGAACCAACCCCTATCTAATAGGCCCTTGGTTCATGTCTATTACACGTTTAGAACCTAAAACTAAACCCAATAAGGAGTATTAGTCCCTTTAAAAGGCTTTAGGCACTTAAGGAACTAACCCTTTTAATAGGCCCTTAGGTCGCGTCCACTACACATTTAAACTCAAAAGTTAAGCACTCGCGTCTATTACGCATTTTTATTTAAAACCCAAAAATTAAACCTAATAAGATACTAATCGATATGTTAGATATTAGGGCACAAGTTAATAAAGGACAGGAGAAGTAGGGCAAAGGCATTAATGTATAGTCCGATGATATCGGTATTAAGAATATTAATAACTTTATAAAGTTTAAAATCCTAGAATACAAAACCTATAATCTTAAGGATAATAAATTATAGAAGGTCTATAAAGAAGATTTCCAAAACTTTATATTATAAATCTTTAAGGATTGTAACTAAATTAGTATCTAAAATCTTTAAACGTTTTTACGAACTAATAGTGTATAGGTAAAGAAGTATAGGAACGCCATAGTCCCCAAATCGCTATTTAACACCTTATAAGAAGAATATCTTATAGAATAGACTAAGCTTAAGATTAGGGAACATATAGCAACTGGAGGAGAGTTTAATTTAGGACGAATTAAGTACCTTTTTAAAAATAACTTTACCAGCACTAGTACCATTAAAACCCTAATCTTAACCTTACTAACTATAAACCTTACCCTACTTACAATACCACCTATAAACCCCATTCTACCTATAATACTACCCATACAACCTATCTTATTAGCACAATAAAATTAACCTTATATTAATCTACTAATAATAATAGGGCTATCTAAACAAAACCAAAGCTAGAGTTTTAGTAAGGAGTTAATAAACCTCGTAAAGATATATATAGAAGACAATAAGTACAGCAGAGAAGATAACAATTTTATCTTTAAACTCACTATTTTCTATAACCTCTATAGTAGAGCTAACGTACCCTAAGAAGCTAAAGTTAAAGCCTACCCTATAATATTACGTGGCCTAGCATTTAACCACTACTATACTAACCTTAAGAACGTCAGTCTAGCCCTTTTATTTAACCAAATCTGCGATGCTATATATAATTATTTTAAGGGACCTGGGTATAGATATAGCATACTAGGGCAATGGAACTTAATAACCCTAAGGTCTATAATAAGCAAAGGCGAGAATACTAAAAAATTAACCCTAGACTGCCTATAATTACTTATTAAAGAACTAAGACACCTCTAGTATGGTCTTAACCTAGATTTACGCACTAACAAGTTCCTCTATAATAAACTTATTAACACTTACTAGGAGTTACCAGCTTGTTAATATACCTGCTTTAAACCTTTTAATAGCCTAACTAGCTTAATCAATAACTTATAATCTTCTATTATAACCTTTAAAAAGTTAAATAATAAGAACCCCTAGGCTTTCTTTACTAACCGCCATTACTATAAGTAGTACCCCCAGCTCCTATCCTAACTATATAACAGACCACCTAACCAATATATATTACCTAAGACGCGCTGCTTTATCTGCTATAAGGAAGGTTACTAGTTATCTAAACACTTAAGAGAAGAATGCAATAAATTAAAGAAGAAGTTTAAAGACAGATTTAACTACCGCTTTAATAGATATACTAAGTAATATTTTACTAAGTATAAGGGAACAGATTACAATAATAAACTTAATTTGGAATCTATTAATAAAGCAATAAAAGCTCTTATAATTAATATTAAGTTACTACTAGTATCTTTAACTTAGGAACAGACCAAATTATTCCTTACCTCTTTTAGAATAATATAGCATAAAGGATGTCACGGAATCCCACCGCAGGGGCCTCCATAGGAGAGCCCCGTGCTCTCGCGTACACCTCGCGTACAGCTTACGTCAGCTACGCGTAGGTATATCACCTCGTTACGCCCTTGACCCTTACGATTGATCGCGCAACGTCTTGTAGACTCCTTAAATACATACGTCTTGTAGCCACTGCCCCCATCCCGTAATAATGGAGCTATTAAAACTATAACTAACTTAGCGGATTAATCCTTTACCTATGCGATTACTAGTACTAACCTAACTACTTACTATAATAATAACTCAGACCTATTTGCCTATATTGCTACTAGCTAATATACTTCCAATAAGTTCTATAGAGTAATAATTAATATAAGAGCCTTAAAGAGATTAATAGTAGATTATAGATAATACCTTATATATAAGAAGACCTATAACACCGTTATTAATACCTTAAAGGCCGGCGCTATTAACGTCTAGTTTAGTATTAGCTCTACCTCTTCTATTAGCTCCGTTATAGCTAATACACTAATAGCAATATTAAAATTTATATTATAAAGGCTAATATACCTTTCTTACTATATCTTGTAGATATAGATATACTAAAGGTCTATTATAATAACCTTAAGAACGTCCTAGTTACCCCAACAAAATTAATACCAGTAGTTTACCAATTTGGTCACCCCTTCCTATTATAGGAAGAGTTACTACAGTTATTTATAACCTACTTATTTAACCAAAACCCTTACTACCTAACTGCTACTAAACTTCGCTAACTCTACCACCGCTTTAGATATCTATTAGTAGATAAGCTATATAAGGTATTAGAACGCTCTAGCTATAATAATATTAATAAATAGGTTATTAACTATCTTACTAGGTATTGCTCCCACTACTAAAAATACAGTAAATCCCCTAGATGGTTTAAGTTTACATTATAAAAAAACTAAGATTCTAATTTTAACCATTCTATTTTTGTTAATATTATATATATTAATGGAAGCCCTGTCCTCTATATAATTAATAAAGCTACCAGATTTTAAGCCGTAAGATAGCTATATAATATCTCCGCAAAATATACCTAGAATACCCTATAACTTTGCTAGATTAATACCTATATTAAACCCCCTAACTATATTACCCATAATACTAGGAAGGACTTTATGTCAGGTGACGAAGTCACCTCGCCTATATGTATTGTTCCGCACAGCCGTGACTGGTATCTTACCAGTCACTCGCTTACCTTTTGGGGTTTATACCGTGGCTAAGTGGTGCGGAGCCTGTCACCTCACACTTTATAAGTAAAGAGTTCCAATAATACGCCATAGTAATAGCCATATTAACTAAGACTGCCCTAGTGGAAGCTTATTAGTCTATTAGAATAGTAGAAAAAGCTTACCTAACTATATATTAAGTATACTAAATAATTATAGAGGAGCTACAGGACTTAAGAACAACTAAGAAATTAGCCTTATAAATAGTAGTAAAAGTCGCTAATAATACAGCTGGCCTAGTGTGACGGTGCTGGAGCGCGTCACCTACCATATTCAACCAATCAGGATTTTCCATGCCCGGCATGCAAAATCGCTATTGGCTCGCTTACCACTAGCGCCTTAGCAGCCCTCGCGACATGTCTACCTACTACCCCTAAACGATTCTTCTTCTTCTTCTCCTTAGCTTAGTATTCTTATATGGTAGCAATCTACAAGCTTTGGTTTAGAAGCATTTATACAAGCCCGTTATATTATACTAAGCTCTCCCTACATTACCTAGGAAGGCCTTAATAATATCCCACCCTAAAAAAAGACCTTCGTCTGCAACAACGCGTTAACGCGTCATACTTAGACATTAAAAAAACTCACACTACCACGCCTAAGAAGGCCCTAATAATATCCCACTTTATAGGCCAGACTGTACTTAACCTACACCCCTAAAAGAACCCCAGAATTAAAACCAAATCGTACAACTCCGACGAACTTTAGGAAGCCAATAATAGCACCTAAAGCGAGCTTATCTAAAAGACCTACCTTTACCTGAGAGGAATATAAGATCCAGTTAGAATCAGAAATTGAAGACAATAATAATATTACAGGTGTACACGAGTAGATTTATGCCCTTGCTGCTAATTAAAAGGTCAATTATCTTTAAGCCTAAAGCATATAAGAGACTCTAAAGGATATCCTAGAAAGCCTTACTGCCTTATAAAATAGCCCAGCCTCCCCTTTATAAAGCCTTAGTTAACCTATTCACTTAACCAAATATAATATACTAGAGCGTATAGACACAATAACAAAGTAATTAAAGTCCGTTAAGCTCCCTAACCCTCTACTATTGTTAAACGGCATAGACCTAATCTTTAAGAACTAGAGAATCCAGGTACAAGAAAAGCTTTATATTAACCACAACCATTTCCCCTCTAAAAAAGCTAAAATACTCTACCTCTTCGATTAAACCATTAGGGACGCCTAGCAATACCTTTAGGCTAAGTTTAAGGACAAGTTACCTATTCGGTTTATATCTGTTAACGAGATAATACAGCATCTAGCTACTATCTATATTAATCCGAATAAATTACGGGATACCTATTACGACTATAATCGTCTAATAATAAAATCAAACCAATTCTTTACTAAGTTCTAGACTTAATTCTTACACCTAGCAGGCAAAGGCTAGGTTCCCCCTAAGAACTATTATTTAGACCTATACAACAAGCTAACGGTCTAACTATAAGAGAAGATCGCGGTAGCCCTAAATAACCTACCAACCTACCAAAAACTCGCAGCCTAATATTTGTTGCTGGATTTAGAACTAAAACAAATTAATACTCATTCTAATTAACTAAAGCGGCCCTATAGCGACCGTAACCTATCCGCTATACTAACGGGAGCTAGCATTAGAAAATAAACCACAACCGCCCTTATACTAAAAGTGGTCACAACTACCTACCCACAAACCTTACCTAACCCGCCACGTACTATACCTTTAACTAATGCTTATTATAACACCCTAATTAACCCTGCCACAGTCACGTGCTTTAATTACGGAAAGAATAGTTACTTTACTACGTCCTGCCCAGAGCTAAAGAATATAGGTAATATTAAGGAGATAGAGAAAGAAGAAATATCTAATAAGTTAGAAAAAGAAGAACCCTAGGGAAAGACTCCCCCCTAGGGTATCCTATTAATCTTAAAGAGATTAATCTAAGTTAGCTAATAGGTGGAAAATACTTTACGGTTCTATATATAGTATCTCAAAATAGATATGGAGTTAATATAACTACCCTTATTAACACTAGAGTAAATGGCTTTACCTTTATAAACACTACTTATGCGAATAATATTACTAAGTTCTTAAATATAAATGCTACCTAACTAGAGAAGCCTATTTAAGTAAAAGGCTATAACGGTTAAGCCGGTATGCCGGTTACCTATATTTTAAAGCTATATATCACTATTAATAGACGACGCCAGTTTAGTATCCCCTTCTGCATCCTAGACCTAGGGTTACACAACATAATTCTTAGCCAAAAATAGATATCCTACTTTAATATTTAGCTAAATGTCCGATAAAGATAGTTTATCTAGCTAGAGAATAGACCGAAGTTACTCTCCTTTATTAGGGAAATCCGCACTAACCGCAAGACATTAGCCGCGAAGGCTAATCCTACCTACTAGTAGGATGTTAGGAACCGCGACCTAGCCTTCGCCTAAGAAGATGCCCGCCGTAAGGCCGGTAGGAACTCCGTACTAATAAGGATACTCCCCTAAAGGACTATAGTTAAGGAGGACTCTACTTACGGAAGTAGAATGGACACTAATATAAACAACTTCTAAATTGCAGAGATCTGGCTAATAGGAAAGAGGACGTACTAATAGGATATAAAGGACAACCTTTAGAAGATGTAATAAGAGCTAAGAGAAGTAAGGACAACGCTAATACCCTAGAAGCCCCTAAGGCCACAGATAACCCTACTATCACACAACACCCCTATAGTAGATATTATAGTAATTAGTACTATAGGTTTCTACTTTAATATATATCGGAAGGATAATAAAGTCTTTACTACCAGTTTATATAAAATTAACCAGATTATCGCTAAGAGGGAAGAAGGGCTAGTAGAGGAAACTAATAAGGAACTAGTTAAGCGCCTCCTCCCCACTTACCTCTTAAACTATAGAGACGCGTTCTTAAAAGCAGCTTTAGATATGCTACCCCCCTACTAAACCTATAATTATAAGATTCAGTTGGAGACCAATAACTCCCTAGGCTATAGCCCCCTTTACTAGTAAACTATAGAGGAACTAAAGGTAACAAAGTAGTACCTAATTAACAACCTCTATAAAGGGTTTATTAAGCCAAGCTAAGCTCACTTTACTTCCCCTATTTTGTTTATAAAGAAACCTAATAAAAGCCTTTATTTTTGTATCGACTATTAGAAGCTAAACGCTATTACTTAAAAGGATTGGTACCCTCTTTCTTTAATTAATAAAACCCTTATATATTTAAGCCGGGCCAAAATCTTTATTAAGCTTAATATCCGCTAAGCTTTTTACCAAATTAGGATAGACCCTATATTGGAAGACCTAATAACGTTCCGCACCCGTTATGGGTCTTATAAATATAAAGTCCTTCCTTTTGGACTAACGAATGGGCTAGCCACTTATTAACGGTATATAAATAATGTTCTTTTTAATTACCTTAACAAATTCTGTATAGTATACCTAGATAATATTCTTATATACTTAGATAATGAACTAGAGCACTAAGTTTATGTTAAGAAGGTCCTAGAGAGACTACGGAATGTAGGCCTATAAGTTAATATTAAAAAATACAAATTCGGAGTAAAACGCATAAAGTACCTTAGGTTTATTGTTAGTATAAAAGGAATTAAAGTTAACCTAGAGAAGGTTAAGGCAATCTATAACTAGAAACCCCCTTATACTATAAAAGAAATCCAGTCCTTCCTTAACTTTTGTAATTTCTACTATTAGTTTATCTGTGACTATGGAGTTATAGCCAAGCCTCTTATATAACTAACTAAGAACAACACGTCTTTTATCTTTAATAATAACTGTATAAAAGCCTTTAAGGAGTTAAAGGACTGACTTATCTCCTCCCTAATCCTTTATCACTACAACCCAAACCTTAAATTAATACTAAAAACGGACGCCTCTAATGGGGTAGTAGCGGGAGTCCTTTTATAGCTATACCTAGACGGCAAATAGTACCCTATTGCGTTCTTCTTAAAAACAATAGCCCTAGCTAAGTGCAACTATAAAGTGCATAATAAGGAAATATTGGCTATTATATAATTATTATCCCAGTGGCGCGTAGAGCTTGGAAGCACAGACTCTTAAATTAAGGTTTATACTAATTATAAAGCCCTTAAGTATTTTATAATAATAAAATAACTTACCAGTTAATAGGCCCGGTGGGCTAAAATACTCTCCTAATTCTTCTTTACGATTATATACCGCCCTAGTAGGTAAAATACTAAAGCTAACACCCTAAACTAGAGAGAACAAGACGTGGGGCTATAAGACAAGTTAAAGGCTTAGCACCAGACACGCGCCCTCCTCCGTACCAAATAGCTTAACCTATATATCCTTAAGGAACTAAGCTCTAAACAGAATAAGGTAGCACCTATAGAAGGAGAGACCCTAGATAAACTAATAGGACTAATTAATCGCATCTTAACCGTAAACCGCACAGCCAAATCCCTAAAAGCCCTCTATAATTAAGCTATAGGGGGTAACCCTAATTTAGAAATAGAAGACGGACTGCTTCTATACTAAGAACAGCTTATAGTTCTAAATATTAACAACCTATAAATAGAGCTAATCCGTAAAGCCCACTATTAAGTCTCTACGGCGCACCCTAGTTAAGATAAGACCCACTAACTACTATTGCCTTATTACTATTAGCGAGGACTCCTATCCAATATAGAACGATTTATTAGAAATTATTATGCTTGTAAACGCGCAAATACCTCCAAGAACCGAACTCTTAGATAGCTACAACTACTGCCAGTCCCTAAACGCCCTTAGTAATATATTATAATGGACTTTAAATTATTCCCAAAGGACAAATACGGCTATAATATAGCCTTTGTAGTAGTTAACCAATTAAGTAAGCAAGCCGTTTCCCTCCCTTGCTTTAAGACTACGACCGCAAAGAATATGGCCCGTATATATATTAACAATATCTACTAGATCCATAGCGCTCCTAAGTTAATTATCTCTAACCATAGACCCTAGTTTATATTAGACTTCTAAAATAAATTCTACCGTATCCTTAGGATTAAGATTAAACTCTCTACTATATTCTACCCTTAGACTAACGGCCAAACCAAGATTATAAACTAGTACCTTAACTAGCGACTTCGCCCCTTTATTAACTACTACTAGGACAACTGGTTGGAACTACTACCTATAATAGACTACGCACAGCTCACGCTCCCTTATAATAGTATAGGAATATCGCCATTTAAGTTACTCTATAGATATAGGCCACGAACATCCTTTAATTGGGATAGACCTATAGGACCTATAACGGCCCGCGAACGCCTTAGCTATAAGGAGGCCTAGATATTCACCAAGAAAATATATAGGGCCTAGGAGACTGCCCAAGTAATTATAAAAAGGGCATAAGAGAAGAAAGAGGCTAACATAAACCAATACTGCCGCGAGGTAGACTTCCACGTAGGAGATAAGGTATGGGTGTTAATAAAGAACTGGAAAACCTAGAGGCCGAGCCACAAGCTAGACTACTAAATGGCTGGCCCCTATAAAATCCCTAAGAAGGTAGGGCACTCTTTTAAGGTTAAGCTACTAGAGTTAATAAATATCTACCCTATCTTCTCTTTAGACCGACTACAGAAGGCCGCGGACGACCTATTGCCTAGATAGTACAACAACCCCCTACCGCCAATTTAGATTGCAGAGGACGAAGAATAGAAAATTAAAGAGATCTTAGTAGTAAAGAAGAACTGTAGTACCTTAAAATACCATGCAAGCTGGGTAGGTTATAATAAAGATCTAGAATGGTACCCCGTATCCAATTTTAAGTACTCTCCCTATAAGCTACAAGATTTCCACCTAGCCTACCTAGCCCACCTAGACCTCCCTAGACCACCACGCAAGTTAGATAGCTGGGTTAAATGCTAGGAAGAGGGGTTAGATAACTATAATAATTTAGACGACAATAAAGAACTTGGATAAAGCCTAAGGGCAGGCTTTTTTAGGAGGGGGGGGTGATGTAACGGTGCTAGAGCGCGTCACCTGCTATATTTAACCAATTAGGATTTTCTATGCCCGGCATACAAAATCGCTATTGGCTCGCTTACCACTAGCGCCTTGGCAGCCCTCGCGATATGTCTACCTACTGCCCCTAAACGATTCTTCTTCTTCTTCTTCTCCTTAGCTTAGTATTCTTGTATAGTAGCAATCTACAAGCTTCGGTTTAGAAGTATTTGTACAAGCCCGTCACACCTAAACAGCTTAGTCCTAACACTACTTATCTTTAGTGCCTACTCTTAAATAAGTAAACTCAACCTATTAGCACCCTCTATTATATAGTAAGCGGCAGCTATAAAGAAGGTAATAGAGGAGATTATAAGAATTAGGGCAAAGAAGTAAGTTAATAATATACTAAACCAACAAAATAGTCCATCTGTTACTATAATCTATAACCTCCCCCTTAACTTAGATATACTTATATAGCGTAAAGGCAACACTAAACAGAGCAGTAGATAGACTAGCCTATTTAAGTTGCTTAGAATTAATAGAGAGATATATAAGGTATAGCTCTCTAGTAGACATACTAATTTTAGTGTGACGGCTTGCACAAATGCCCCTAAACTAAAGCTTGTGGATTGCTATCTAATGAAGATACTAAGCTAAGGAGAAGAAAAGAAGGGGGTCGCAAGGACCATAGTAAACATATATAAAGGGGCAGCCGCCAAGGCGCTAGCGGTAAGCGAGCCAATCGTAGGTTGGCAGAATATGGCAGCAGCATAGCAGAATTTGGCAGGTAACGCGCTCTAGCACCGTTATATTACCCCCCCCTCCTAAAAAAGCCTGCCCTTAGGCGTTATCTAAGCTCCCTATTATTGTCTAAATTGTTGTAATTATCTAACCCTTCTTCCTAGCATTTAATTTAGTTATCTAATTTACGTGGTGGTCCAGGGAGGTTAGGGTGGGCTAGGTAGAAGTCCCGTAGCTTATAGGGGGAGTACTTAAAATTAGATGCGGGGTACCACTCTAGGTTGTTGTTATGGCCTACCTAGCTTACACGGTATTTTAAGACATTATGGACCTTTTTTACTGCTAGGATTTCTTTAACTTCCCATTCTTCGTCCTCAGCAATCTGGATTAGTGGTGGGGGGTCGTTATACTATCTAGGTAGTGGATTATCCGCTACCTTTTATAGCCGGTCCGGAGAGAAGACGGGGTGGATCCTTATTAACTCTGGTAGCTTAACCTTAAAAGAGTATCCTACCTTTTGAAGAGTCTTGTATGGGCCAGCCATTTAGTAGTTTAACTTGTGGCTCGGCCTCTAGGTTTTCTAGTTCTTTATTAACACCTATACCTTATCTTCTACTTAAAAGTCTTCCTCGTGACAATATCGGTTTATATTAGACTCCTTTTTTTCTTGCGCCTTTCTTATAATTGTTTGAGCAGTCTCCTAGGCTTTATATATTCTCTTAGTAAATGCCCGGGCCTCTTTATAGCTGAGGCGTTCGCGGGCCGTAGTGGGTTCTGTAGGCCTATCCCAATTAAAGGACGTTTGTGGTGCATACCCGTAGAGCAGTTTAAATGGGGACATCCCTATACTGTCGTGGGGGAGTGTAAGCTGCGCGTAGTCCATTATAGGTAGTAATTCCGACCAGTTGTCCTAATAGTAGTCTATAAAGGGCCGTAGTCGCTGGTTGAGGTACTGGTTTATAATCTCGGTTTAGCCGTTAGTCTAAGGGTGGAATATAGTAGAGAGCTTAATCTTAATCCTAAGGATACGGCAGAGTTTATTCTAGAAATCTAATATAAACTAGGGGCCACGGTTAGAGACAATTAATTTAGGGGCGCCGTAGAATCGATAGATATTGTTAACGTAGAGGCAGGCCATATCCTTTGTAGTTATAGTCTTAAAACAAGGGAGGGAGACGGATTGCTTACATAGTCGGTCAACCACTATAAAGGCTGCATCGTGGCCGTAGGCGTCCTTCGGAAATGACTTAAAGTCCATAGTAATATATTGCCAAGGGCGTTCTAGAACTGGCAGCGGTTATAGCCACCCAGGAGTTTAATCCCTAGGGGCATTTACGCGTCTATAGGCGTGGCAGTTTCTAATAAATCGATCCACATTAGATAGAAGTCCTTGCTAGTAGTAACGGGGCGCTAGTAGTTGGTGGGTCTTATTATAACCAGGGTATACCATAGAGACTTAACAGTAGGCTTCGCGGATTAACTCTATCTATAGGTTATTAATATCTGGAACTATAAGCCGTTCTTAGTATAGAAGCAGTCCTTCTTCTATTTCTAAATTAGGGTCCTCCTTCGCGGCTTAATTGCGGAGGGCCTTTAGGGAGTCAGCCGTGCGGTTCGCAGTTAGGATGCGGTTAACTAGCCCTATTAGTTTATCTAAGACTGCTCCCTCTAAGGGTGCTAGCTTATTCCGTTTAGAGTTTAGTTCTTTAAGAATTTACAGGTTAAGCTGTTTGGGATAGAGGAGGGCGCGCGTCCGGTATTAGGTCTTTAGCTTATTCTAGGGTCCTACGTCTTGTTCCCTTCGGGTTAGTGTATTAGCTTTAGTGTTTTACTTGCCAGAACGATATATAATCGTAAAGAAGAATTTAGAGAGTATTTTGGCCTAGTGGGCTTATTGTCCAGTAAGCTGCTTTATAGTTATAAAGTACTCTAGGGCTTTATAATCCGTATATATCTTAATCCGGGAGTTCATGCCTTTAAGCTCTACGCGCCATTAGGATAACAATTGGATAATAGCTAGTATTTCTTTATTATGTATCTCGTAGTTATACTTAGCTAGGTCTATTGTTTTTAAGAAGAAGGCAATAGGGTACTATTCGCCGTCTGGATATAACTATAATAGGATTCCCGCTATAACTCTGTCAGAAGCGTCTGTCTTTAACCTTAATTTAAGGTCCGGGTTATAGTGACAAAGGATTAAAGAAGAGATAAGCCGATCTTTTAACTCTTTAAAGGCTTCTATATAGTCGTTATTAAAGACAAAAGGCGTGTCTTTCTGGGTAAGTTATATAAGAGGCGTTGCTACTACTCTGTAGTTATGGATAAATCGGCAGTAGAAATTATAAAAACCTAAGAAGAACTGGATACCCTTTATAGTATAAGGGGGCTGCCAGTTGCGGATTACGTCAACCTTTTTAGGGTTGACTTTGATCCTATCTATACTTACTATAAACCTAAGGTACTTTATGCGTTTTACCCTAAATTTATATTTCTTGATATTAACTTATAAGCCCGCGTTCTGTAATCTCTCTAGGACCTTCTTAACATGAACTTGGTACTTAAGTTTATTGTCTGAGTATATAAGGATATTGTCTAGGTATACCATGCAGAATTTGTTAAGGTAATTAAAAAGAACGTCATTTATATACCTTTAGTACGTAGCCGGTCCGTTTATTAGTCCAAAAGGAAGAACTTTATATTTATAGGACCTGTAACGGGTACGGAACGTTATTAAATCTTTAAATATAGGGTCTATCCTAATTTGGTAAAAAGCTTAGCGGATATTAAGTTTAGTAAAGATCTTTGCCCGGCTTAAACGTGCGAGGGTTTCGTTAATTAAAGAAATAGGATATTGATCCTTTTAAGTAATAGTATTTAGCTTCTAATAGTCAATATAAAAACGAAAGCCTCCACTAGGCTTTTTTATAAATAGGATAGGGGAAGTAAAAGGGGCTTAACTTAGCTTAATAAACCCTTTATTAAGGTTATTAATTAAGTACTACTTTATTGCTTTTAGCTTGTCCGTTAATTGTTAGTAGAGGGGGCTATAGCCTAGTAAGTTATTGGCTTCTAATTAAATCTTATAATTATACGTCTGGTAAGGGGGTAACTTGTCTAAAGCTGCCCTTAAGAATGCGTCCTTGTACCTAGCATAGATAGTAAAAAGGAGACGTTTAACTAGTTCCTTATTAGTTTTCTTAATTAGCTTTTCTTCCCTCTTATTAATAATCCAGTTAATCTTATATAGGCTTATTGTAAAGACCTTATTATCCTTCTAGTACATATTAAAGTGGAATGCTATAGCGCTAATTGCGGCAATGTCTACTATAGGGGGGTTATATAACACTAGGGGCGTATATAACCTTAGGGCCCTCTAGGGTATTGGCGTTATCGTTACTCCTTTTAACTCCTATTATATCTTTTAAAGGTTATCCCTTATATCTTATTGGTATGTTCTTTTCCACACCAGTTAAATCTGCGCGATTTAGACGTTATCTATGCCACTATCTATCCTACTTCTGTAGGTAGAGTCCTCCTTAAACGTAGCGCTTTGGGAGAGTATCTTTGTTAGTACGGAGTTCTTTCCAGCTTTGTGGCGGGCGTCTTCTTAGGCAAAGGCTAGGTTACGGGCCTGGACATCCTGCTAGTATATAGGGTTAGACTTCGCGGCTAGTGTCTTATAGTTGGTTTGGATTTCTTTAATAAAGGAGGGTAATTTTGGCCTATCCTCTGGCCAGATAAACTGTCTTTGTTATATATTTAGCTAAATATTAAAGTAGGACATCTATTTTCGGCTAAGGATTATATCGTAGGACCCTAGGTCTAAGATGCAGAAGGGGATACTATATTAACGTTGTCTATTAAGGGAGATATATAACTTTAAGACATAGGTAACCGGCTTACCGGCTTAGCCGTTATAGCCTTTTACCTAGATAGGCTTCTCTAGTAGGGTAGCTTTTACATTTAGAAACTTAGCAACGTTAATTATATAGGCAGTATTTATAAAGGCAAAGCCATTTGCTCCAGTGTTAATAAGGGCAGTTGAGTTAACTCTATATCTATTTTAAGATACTGTATATAGAACTATAAAGTATTTTCCACCTATTAACTAACTTAGATCAATCTCTTTAAGATTAATAGAATACCCTAGGGGGGAGTCTTTCCCTAGGGTTCTTCTTTTCCTAACTTATTAGACGTTTCTCCTTTCTCTATCTCCTTAATATCCTTTAGTTCTAGGTAAGACGAGGTAAAGTGACCCTCCTTATTATAGTTATAGCAAGTGGCTGTGGTAGGGTTGATTGGGGTATTGCGACGAGTACTGGTTAAGGTTATGGTACGTAGCTAGTTGGGCGAGGCTCGCTAGTGCGTAGTTGTGACCGCTTTTAGTGTAGCAGTGGTCGTGGCTGGTCTTCCTACTCCAGCTCCCGTAGGGGTGGCGGGTGAGCTTTAATCGCTATAGGGTCGCTTCTACTAATCCAGGCGGGCGTCAATCCGCTTTAGCTCTAAGTCCAACAATAGGTAATAAGCTGTGAGTCTTTTATAGGTTAGCAGGTTGTCTAGAGTTATAGCAATCTTCTCTTATAGCCTAATTATTAGTTTGTTATAAAGGTCCAATTAGTAGTTTTTAAGAGGGACCTAGCCTTCTCCTATAAGGTGTAAGAATTAAGTTTAGAATTCGGTAAAGGGTTAGTTTAGCTTTATTATTAGGCGGTTATAGTTATACCAAGCATCCCATACTTTATTTAGGTTAACATAGATAGCCGCTAGGTACTACAGCATCTCATTAACAGATATAAATTAGATAGGAGAGTTATCTTCGAACTTGGCTTAAAGGTGACGTTGGGCGTCCCCCGTGGTTTGGCTAAAAAGGTAGAGCATTTTGGCCTCTTTAGAGGGGAAATGGTTGTAGTTAATTTGGAGTTTTCCTTATACTTAGATCCTCTAGTTCTTAAAGGTAGGGTCTATCCTATTAGATAGTAGTTGAGGGTCAGGAAGCTTAATGGATTTTAATTACTTTATTATTATATCCGTACTTCCTAGTGTATCGCATTTGGTTAAGCGAATAGGTTAACTAAGGCTTTATAAAGGGGAGGCTAGGCTGCTTTATAAGGCAGTAAGGCTTTCTAGGATCTCCTTTAGAGTCTCTTGTATACTTTAGGCTTGAAGACAATTGACCTTCTAATTAGCCGCGAGGGCGCGAATCTATTCGCGTATATCTATAATATCGCCATTATCTTCGATTTCTGATCCCAATTAGATCTCGTGTTCCTCTTAGGTGGAGGCAGGTCTTTTGGATAAGCTCGCTTTAGGTGCCATTATTAGCCTCCTAGGGTTTATTGGTCTTGTGCGCTTCGGTTTTAATTCCAGGGGTATAGGTCCAGTCCTACCTGGCTTATAAAGTGGGATATTATTAAGGCCTTCCTAGGCAGTATAAAGTTGTTCTAGTGTCTAAGTATAGTGCGTTAACATGTTATTACAGACAAAGTTTCTTTTAATATATGGGGATATTATTGAGGCCTTCCCAGGTAGTGTATAGAGAGCTTAGTATAATATAACGGCTTATATAAATGCCCCTAAACCGAAGCTTGTGGATTGCTATCTAATGAAGATACTAAGCTAAGGAGAAGAAAAGAAGGGGGTCGCAAGGACTATAGTAAACATATATGAAGGGGCAGCCGCCAAGGCGCTAGCGGTAAGCGAGCTAATCGTAGGTTGGCAGAATATGGCAGCAGCATGGCAGAATTTGGCAGGTAACGCGCTCTAGCACCGTCACATTTAGGACTATAGTAGTAAAGCTATACCTATAACCCAAACTAGAAGAACTTAATAAGGAACTAAAGGAGGAACTAACTAAGAAACTAATTAACTAACTAAGGAACCAACTAAGGAACTGGCAGCTAGTATACTCTACTAAAAAATTAAAACAGATATAATAATCACTGATAAGGTTCTAGTAGAACACTATAGATATATTAATATTTATTAACAATAACCTAACAAAAACTAATATTATAACCTCTAAGTATACCTTACCGTTATTTATAGAGTCTTAACACAAGGAGATAAACAGTTTACTTAAAAAAGGTATCTTTAAGTTTATTAATACAGCAGATATTTTAAAAGAAATTAGAATCTTTAACTCCTAATTTATTAATAAAATTAAGAACGCCAGAATAGATAAGGCCTTTAAGAAGTCTAAACTAGTTATATAATCCTATAACAACTGTAGCAAAGACCTAGTCTTAACATAATTACTAACTATTTAACGTGATAGCTAGAGAATTATCCTAGCGCTTATGGCAACTCTATAGGGGAAAAAAAACTAGCTTCTTTATACCTACGCGACATCTTATAAGCTTATATATAGTCCAGTACCCACCTAAATAGAGACTTTTTTATACGCCTACTACCAGAACTTAAACTAAAAGATAGATTAATTCTAAGAGTTATTAAACTACTCTACAGTATCCCAGAAGCTGGTAACTATTAGTTTAATATATACTACCGTTACTACCTTAATAATCTATAGATAAACTAGTTAATATATAACCCTTGCTTATTATATATAACTAATAACAGCTTTAGAATTATAGGATTGTAGACTAATAATATACTATTTCTTACTGATAAAACCTTTATAGGGGCTAAAAAAGTTAGGCTTTAGAAGGTAAGGTTCCTAGTAAAAGAGAGAAAGAAACTTATACTAAATACCCTAATTAAGTTTAATGGAGGCTATATTAAGCAAGAAAAGGATTTAATAGCTTTTACCTAGGAATATTAATACTAGAACCTAAAGTTAATTACTATAAAGGCTATAGACCTAACTAGCTCCAGAGGGGAAGTCTATAAGGTAGTTATACTAAAGAATTAGTACGTTGCTTAGAGAGTAAGAGGAGCCTATATCGCCACAGTCTGCCAACCAGAAGCTGCCTTTAATCTCTTATTTATAGTATAAGTTATTAACCTAAAGGAGGAGTATATAAAGCAGCTTAATAAGCGGCTATAGTAGTAGATTAATAACCCCTTAAGAGGGCTTCGTTTTACATAACTTAATACTAGCAAAGACTCCCTTAAATTAATAATCTTTATAGACTTATCTTTTGCGAATAACTAGGGCCTCTTATCCTAAATTAGCTTTATTATTATACTTATAGATAAAAACAATAAGGCTAATATCCTCTACTAGTCATTTATTAAATGCAAGCAGGTTATATAAAGTGTCTTAGTATCTAAATTATATAAAATAGCTTATAGACTTAACACTAGAGCTATAATCAAAGCAACTATTAAGAAAATTCTACAACTTAAACAACTACCAGTTATCCTTTATACCAATTTAAAATCTCTATATAATTACTTAGTTAAACTTAGGATAATATAAAAGAAACGACTTATAGTTAACCTAATATATTTATAACAATTATATAAAAAAAGAGAGATAGCAGAGATTAAATAGATTAATAGAGGTAGTAATTCTATAGACGCTATAATAAAATTAAAGCCTTGCTAGGCGTTAAAGGACCTAATTAATATAAATATAATTAAGCTATAGGTTATCAAGTAGGTAGAGAGAGGAGAAGACATAAAGGTAAGAATAGAGAGCATAAAGATATAAGGGCAGCCGCTAAGGCGCTAGTGGTAAATAAGCTAATGACGATTTTCCATGCCCGGCATACAAAATTGTAATTAGTCACTTTAGCCATTTAGTAGAATTTGGCAGAATTTAGCAGAATTTAGTGGAATTTAGTGGAATTTGGTAGAACTTGGTAGAATTTAGCAGAATTTGGTAGAATTTGGCAGAACTTAGTGGAATTTAGTAGAACTTAGTGGAATTTAGCAGAACTTAATAGAATTTGGCAGAACTTGGCGGAATTCGGCAATAGCGCGCTTAAGCACCATTATAAAACTAAATGCCCCTAATGTCTAAATAAGGTTATGCAATATAGTAGACGCAATTACATAAGCTAAGCGAGCTTAGGAAATCCACTAAGTTCTACCTATATAATAAGAATAGAATTAATTAAGAATATATTAACTAGTTACCCCTATACTATTGTAATAGCAATATATATTACCGGAAGTGATACTAATAGGTAGTATTAAGAAGAAATAACTAGAGAAGGTTAAAAGAAAAGGAATAGAAAGAGGTATATAGAGCTAAAGAAGAAAAAAGAAGGTAATTTAGCAGTATTATAAACCTCTTTAGGTCCCTTTAAATTTGGTTAAAAAACGGTATTAACTATATAGCTACTATAAGCGTCTTACTTAGCCTTAGTCTTTTTGGCTAGCCTACTATTTTATATATCTCTTAGTCCATACTAGGTAACTACTACTATATTATATAATAAAGCCTTATAGAAAATATCATGGTAGACTTATTAATTAGCTAGGTATATAGGTGTTATGGGATACCTCTATAACACCTTATATACGTCTACCTGTATCTACCTATTTCTACTAACGTAGTAAGAAGAGACAGACTATAAGATAACAATCTAATGGCAATCTGCCGGCAATTTATAGCAATTTGCCGTATTCTGCTATATTCTGCTAAGTCCACTAAACCCTACTAAGTTCTGCCAGGACCGCTACTTAAATCCTATTCTACTCTGTATATATATTAACTAAGCAACCAAACTAATAATATATACCTTTTCTTTCTGTTTCCTTACCTTCTCTCCTTATACAATGTTTTAACCTTACTATATAGTTTATATATATAGCTTAATAATATCTACTTCGCTATATATTATTACTACTTATACTTACTCTGTAATACTATATTGCGTTAAAACCTTAAAAGCCTATACTTTGCCCTGCCCTATTTAAAATACAAAACGACCTTAAAGCCCCTATAATGGCCGCTAATATTATATCCGCACTCTAGGAACAATTGGCAGATATATAAAAGTCCTTTATAGGCGCTCTTGTATAAAACTAAGCTGCTATAGCTTAATAGTAAGCCAAATAAGAAGTATAGCACTAGAAAATAATTAAGGCCCTCTAAGAAGAAACCCGCACCCTTAAAATACCTATGCTAAGCCCTTAAGACTAATCGCCATTACTAGAAGCTAATACGCGGAATATAAGCCCTAAACTAGCAATAGTTATCCTACCAGTAGAACCAACTACTATATTATAACAATCTAAAAAACTACTAGACCCTTTAGTATTTACTAGTAAATAATAAGAGCTCTAGTTATTCTTAAGCCGGCTTAAAAATAAGCTAACTAGTAATACTAACTGTTACCTAACTAAAGCTAACTAACTCTACTACGCCCTAAGTTAACTAGGAGGGGATATAGCTAACCTTATTAAACCTCTCTAGCTGAACTTAGTATAAAGCCTAGTTATATTTCTTAAAGCTATATACAGTGACCTAAACTGCTAAGCTACCGCTTAAAGGAAGATAAACCACATAACTTAAAAAAAGAAAAGTTTCCTAATATACTTCTCTGAATTTAATTATTACGTAAAGGAAACAGGCTAGAATAACTCTGCACTAATTAACAGCCTTATTAAATCTTTAAGCCCTAAACTAAAAACCTCCCTAATTAGTATATACCTACTAGGAGCCCTTAATACCTGCATAAACGTTATTAATAAATAGTACAATGATATACTACGCCTAATACTAAAGTCCACTCCTTAATATAATATAATAACCCCATAAATGTCTACTAAGTTATTATCCTAGCCTAAGCACCCTAATGCTATAGATATTAACACTAGGACCCTAGGATACGCCCTACTAGGGTCCTCTAAATAAGAATAACGCACTAAGCTAGGCCTCTGCTTTAAATATAGAAGTAGCTCCTACCTCTTTAACTACTACTCCATCCCCTTCTAAAAAGATCTATAAATAGTTAACGCTAGCAGCCATTTACCGCACTAATCTTCTAGCTACTAACCCTAATCTTTATCTAGCTCTAACTCCATATCTAATAAGCACCACTTATAAGGATAAAGTTATAACTAATATTCTATAGGAACCCCTTCCCACTTGCTGCTAAAAGGTATATCTTAGAGTTAAGTCACTCTTCAGGACAGCTATATTACAGGATCTCGTTAAATATATTAAATATTATAAAAACCTAACTCTTAGGATTATAGTATAACCGTTAACTGCTATCTTTGGCAAAAAGGTTAATAGGCTAACGCTTAAGTCCTAATTAATATAGGAGCTAGCAGTATAGGATTTATTAATAAGATCTTTATATAAGACATTAGGTTTACCCTAATACCCCTTAACCAGCATATTAATATATTTAGATTTAATAGCAAACGCACTATTTTAAGCTGTATTACTTATATAGCGGCCCTAAGACTCTATTACGGAACCTGACCACAGGGGCCTCTATAGGAGAGCCCCGTGCTCTTGTGTATACCTTGTGTATAGCTTATGTCAGCTACGCGTGGGTATATTACCTCCTTACGCCCTCGACCCTTACGATTGATTGCGCAACGTCTTATAGACTCCTTGAATATATACGTTTAGCTACCATTGACCCCGTCCCGTGACATTACGTTGCGCCTTTTTTATTACTAACGCCCAGCCTATAACCAATTCCACGTCTCTACGATACTGTAGGCGCTGCCAGAAGCAGCGTGTCCATAAGTTACCTCACTTTGTACTTTTAAAGAATTAATAATAGTAAGACGAAATTCCTTACTAGCCACTATATTAAATTTAAAGAATAATCCAATGCCTACGCCGAACCCACGACGCTAATTAATCCCAGAAGGATTTAATTTATTAGCCTTAGCCTTAACCCCTAAGGGGAAGCCTAGTAGCTTAAAAGACTACAACAACCTTAATAAGGTGGACATTAATAATATCTTATCCTTTATTAACTATATAACTATAAATAAATAAGCTAAATGACTACTACCTATTAAGATCAAGATACAAGACGCCGAGATATTTATAAAAATAGTAGTATAAGAACCTAATAAATACTACCGCCTTTTATAGAACTACTATCTAAAGCTTATATAAGCTAAGATATATACCGCCTAAGACCGCAATATTATCTAAGACCTATAAGCTTGTAAGGCGCTTACTAATAATATATGTTAGAAGATTAAAGACGACCTTTATATGTCTAAATGTGACGTCTAACAACTAAAGAAGGCCGAGATTATACTTATTGCTATGGTTACTAAAAGAGAGGGTATAATTAAATACCTATAATCTTAGCTTAATGAGTATATTTGTAATAATACTAGATACCTCTCTACTATATATAACGCTACTTAAGTCTCTACGCCCCTGGCAACCTTACCTACTTAATGCTTAATAAAGGGTTAGCGCTATGCAGCTTTACCTAATAGGAACCCCTACTATAGCGGCGATAATAAAAGCCACAATAATTAAACTTAGACTGCTACTGTAGGGTCTAATATACGCTACCCTAATCCCCTAATCTTTTAGGGTAACTATAAGGAATATAGCTACTAGAAGATGTAAATCTATAAAAAAAAACTAACCTAAAGCGCCTGCCTTTTCCCCATAGAAAATACTAAGATTGGCTATATTATTGGACAAATAAAGGGCATCCCGTTTAATAGGCTCTTCGCTTAATAGGAGACTAGCAGTCCCTAGAGGTAGTAGTCCCACTAAGAAGTCCTTAATGACCTTAACTAAATATACTGCGACTATAACCTAGTAGCCACTAGTTAAGCTAAACTATATGCCCTAAAGATAAGCCCCACTAAATTATTTAATAAGTTCTATATTAAATTCCAGGAATATACTGGAGTTCTTACCTAAGATAATGCTAAAGACTAGGAACTTAAGATCTTCTTAAAAAAGTTACTTATTACCTTAGTCATATAGCTGCCAGCCATAACTATAATAACATTTATAATATAGTAGCAGCCCTATAGAAGATTAAACAATAGCTAAACTAGATTACTACTATAAACCCCTACCTAAAGACCTCCTTATAGAAGCCCTCCGGACTTACTAAACCACTAACGCCTACTACCCTAAGCAACACTACTGGTCCTAATATTAACCTCTTTATACTAATATTCCTATAGAAGCTACTAGATGGAGAGCGCAAGCTACTCTAAAAGCTATAGTGTTACTATAAATGCTATTAAAAAGGCTGCTATAGCTATAGCCCAAACTGCCTAATAGCCAGGTTTAATAACTGCTGTCTAATACCTAACCCTATACCTTAAACACTAAATATGGCGCTATATGCCACTACCATACAAGATAAAGACGCAGTAATAGCAGTAGAGTTAGATATGGAAATGGAAAACGCCAAGTCCTAGCCCTAAGTTATAGGTTAGGACGCCCTAATAATAAGGGGATCTATATATTAATCTGCTTAATAGATAACTTATTAAAGATAAATAGACGGAAACAAATAGTTTTACCTATAATAGGAATTACTACTAAAAAATAATATAAAAGCCGTTTTATAATTAATTGCGGAGCTACTAATAAATTTATAGATACCTAATTTGTGCGTACTTATAACCTATTTACTTTACCCCTTACCAAAGCCCGCGCCCTATAACTCGCTAATAGTAGTTATACCGCATAGAAGATTACCTATATAGCATAACTTTACCTAGATATAAACGGGCACCAGGAAGAACTCTAGGCCTATATTATACTACTTATTAACTACCCTATTATCCTTAAAATGAACTGGCTTAAATAACACAACCCTGCCATTAACTAGAAAAAGAGAGAAGTAACCTTTAACTCTAAATATTGCAGAGAGACTTGCCTAGGGTATGGCCTAGCCGCCTCTACCTACTACCTAGGATATTAACCTAAGGAACCCCTTATTACCCTATCTATAACCAACTGCCACTATATAAGTACCGCGGCCTTTTACTATATAGCATATAGTGTAACGGAGCCTTATAGTAGTAACTACGGTAGACTCGTTAATGGGCTGGGTATATAGGTATAAACAATAAGTCAATAACATAATAATAACTAGTGGAGTAGTTGCCCAACAGATTAACTCTAATTATATTCTAAGATTTACTATAAAGAGAAAACTATCTAGGTAGGGACTGTGGTCCTTTAAATACATAACCATACGCCTAAGAATCCCTTTACTCCGTGAGGTACGTATGCTCTATACGCTCTATATAGATTATATAGATTACACCATATAACCTCGGCTATTATTCCTCGTTATATAGTTCCACTAGATCCATCCTAGACCGTGCCTATATTAACTAACTAGCTTCTTCTAACTCTTCTCCAAGTAGTCGTAATATTATACTTAAGCTGTCCATAACACTATCTCCCTTCTCTTTATCTTTGTCCTTAAAGATTCCTAACATCTCCAAGTCGTCCACTAGAGGTGTAATGTCCGTTTAATTAATTTGGTTAATATCTTTACTTACTATACCTTCTAAGGTCTCTAAACCTTCGGCCTTCTCTTCTACAGCTTATTAGTCTCGCGCCATTGCTGCGATACTATCTCTTAGTAAGATTATGCTATCTCTATGTTCTTATTGTACGAAAGAGGGGTTAGTTTGTATTGCGTTAGCGAGCCCTTTCTCTTAGCAACCTTTCTCTTACTTAGAGTGCACCAAAGCGAATATTTAATTATCCTATAACATTCGCTCTACCTCTAACGCTAAGTATACGCGTCTTATAACTCTTAATAGTCTTTAAGTTCCCTAAGTAACTTATTATAGGGTCTTATATTTAATCTGCCGCTACGAAGCTTAATAATAAGTTAGCTGCCTCCCTTGTGGAGCTTTAGCGTACTTATATGGCTTATAAGGCCTACTTATCTATCTCTGCGCGTTTACTTTGTCTTAAGCGCGTTTATAAGAAGGTTCGTTCTAAGGAGTAGAAACTTGTTTAATAGGGTTTGTCTAAGCTAGGTAATAAGAGAGTAGCGTCTCTAGAAAAGGAAACAACTCTAAGTAATATAGTAGTTGCTCTTTCTAGGTCCCCCCTAGGTGACTCGTCCTTTAGCAATTCTTTTTTAATACTCCCTAACCTACTTTTTTCTAATACTTCTATACCTTTCCTATAGCGTTCTCTAGGTCACTTAGTGGTTTCTAGGTAGTCTTACTATAGCCTATCTACTTTACTTTATACCATGTTTTATTATCTACGTCCTTATAACTAATAATCTTTAAAACTTACTATTCGTTCTCCTCTTGCCCTCTATATATGTCTGCTTTATAGACTAGTAGCTTAACATTCCCGTATACTAGCTCTAGCATTATAATATGCTATATAGGGTAGATTCTTATTTTAGCTAGTAGGTTTAACTTATATATAACCAATAAATTCTCTTTGTGATTTTAAAAGGTCCTAGTCTAACGTAGTCCAATTTCTTACTTAGGGTGCGTTCGGTTGCAAGTTCAGATCAGAATAAGGGCTTTAGATTGGAGTTGATCTGGAGCTCCAATCTAATTCTAAGGCGACTGTTCGGTTAAATTCCAGTTCAACTTGACTTTAGCCACAAAATTTTAATGTTCCTCTAACCGCCCAAAAAACACGCTAAAAGTTACTAAAAAGTTAGCAACTTTACCGTATACGGCTTCTGAACTAAAGGTCTTGGCGTTAATTTAATCTAGAGGTCTGAGTTCCAGACCCCATCAAGTTGCAATCTAAAGCCTCTAGCTTACACATGCCCGTGCTTTTATAAAGCCACAAACGCGTACCAAATGAGGAAGCAACGCGTCCTTTTCTGCCGGACTTTCAGTTTAGATCTGATCTGAAGTTTTGCAACCGAACGCAGCCTTAGTCGTTAACTCTTAAAGTTTTTATATAGTAGCCATACTTTATCTCCCTCCTTAAGATCTAGTCCCTTAGATCTCTTAGCATTATAGTACCTTTTTATTCATTCTTATACTAGTTTAGCTGTTTCTTTAAGGTCTTTATATAGATTTATTAACGTCTCTATTCTTTACTTAGCTATGCTACTCATTTTCTTTCCTTAATATGGCGATAATAATAATCTTAGCTTATACCCGTAATTCGCCTTAAATAGTAATATTCCCATTCCTTCTTGTGGTGTTATATTATATACAAATTATATAACTAGTAATAATAATACTTAATTGTTCTATACGTAATTAATATAATGCCTTAGATACTGCTCTAGTGTCTAGTTTAATCTTTCTATTTATCTATCCGTTTGCAGATAATATGCTATTAAGGTTACTGCGCGAACTTTTTGTTCTACTAGAAACACTTCCTAAAATGCTGCTATAAATCTTAGATCTCTATCCAATATTACTTTATCTAGTGCTTTATGTCTTGCGAATACTTCCTTAATATATATTCTAGCGACATCTTCTACTAATATCTCTTCTATGCATGCTATAAAGTATCCCCACTTTGTAAGCTTATCTACTATTACTAAGATCGCGTTGTAATCTTATCCACTAATAGGATCTTTTAACTTTAGTAACTTAATAATAAAGTCCCATAATATAACTTCCTATAGTCTGCTTAGTACTTTAATAGGTTATAGCTCTCTATACAGCTTATACCTTATTAGTTTATTCCTTTAGTAATTTAGATATTTCTTTATAACTTATCCTACTAGTCCCTAGATTTTTTAAATAATATACTCCTTTTAAAGTCTTAATACTAAGCCCATAGCTCTATTATGTCCTTAAGTTAGTCCCTTATAGAATAACTTAATAAACTCTTTTATAATAGACCTTGGAATATAAGTCGCTTCTCTATTCTTATACTGTTCCGTATTTAGATCCTCTGCCTATATATTTTAGATCTTTTATATCTAATTACTCTCTAGTAATTTATGGATTTAACTCTCTCTAGTTGCTGCGATTTTTGGATAATTATACCTAATTAACCTATCTTAATCCTTTCGCAGTAAAGCCCCTAACGGCTTTTTATTGTTTTATAATTCTGCCTTGCTACTAAGTGCATCTACTCTTATATTTTTAGTACCCTTAGTATACTAAATCTTAAAATGGTATTCCGTAAGCATTTCCGCCCATCTAACCTGTCTTTAGTTAAGTTTCTTTATTATTAGAAATCCTATAAGGTTCTTATAGTCTGTTTTAACCATAAATGGTTTCTTTATGCCTTATAAAAATGCTCTCTATTTCTTAAGTGCTATAACTATACCTAACAACTTTTTATTGTAAATGTTATAGTTTAACTCTAGTAGTGTTATTTTCCAACTATAGTATGCTATTGGATACTATGCGTCCTAATGCTTTTATAGCAAATATACTCCTAGTATAAAGTCTAATACGTCTGTCTTAATAACCGTCTCTAGCTTTAGTTAATAGATCTTAAGAATTAGTCCTTAGGTAAACAACTCTTTTAGTTCTTTAAATAACCTTTTTTGCTCCTTTGCCTAAACCTATAGCTCCTCTTTCTTTATTAGCCTTATAAATAGCTTAATACTCTTTAACCACTATACTATAAACCTTCTATAGTAATTATAAAACCCTAAAAACAGCCTTAGTTGCGTAACGTTTTCTAGTTCTTGCTAATTTACTATAGCTTTAACTTTCTTTAGGTCCATACTAATTGTCAGTATACTCGCTTTATCAACGTGCACGAATATCACTGTATTGCGATATGTATGCGGTGTTAAAGTTGGTAGTTATTGTTGTCTAGAAGTAAGGGGTTGCTCCAAGGTTAGGTTAGCTAGCCTTGCTTTATGGTCTTGTAACCACATTACATAACTAACATTCCAACACTAGAGCAACTCTAAAAAGAAGGCTAATCTATACTCTAAAGTCAAGTTTACTTCTAGACTATTCGTAGCGTATACACAATAGCTTCTATGCTCCTTTTATAGGTCCGTAATTACATAACCCGTATTACAGCTTATATAAATGTCTCTAAACCAAAGCCTGTAAAATACTGTATTATAGAGATACTACGCTAAGAAAAAGAAGAAGAAGAAGAGTTGTTAGGGGTAGTAGGTTAACATATCACGAGGGCCACTAAGGCGCTAGTAATAAGCGAGCTAATAGCGATTTTCTATACCAGGTATAGAAAATCCTAATTAGTTAGTTAAATTTAGGGTCTATACCGTCACAATTAGTTACCTAACGCTAAGCTAAATCTAAGTTTGTTTATTTAACCTATCCTATAACTTATAGGTCGATTCGGTTTGTATTAATAAGCTATTAAAGAGCCGCACAGGGTTTTCCCTTCGTTATAGCATTAGCAGGGTTGGCCTCTCCATTAATCCATTTCACCTCTGTAATCTATCTCCGTTTATAGGCTTGCCGGAGGCACATTATATTAATTATTAGGCGTTTTTCTTGGGTGGTTCCAAGTTATACTAGACAGTTATATAAGGACTTAAAGTCAGTGCAAAGCACAAGTAGAAGGTTAATTTATAGGATCTTATCTACTATAGACTTAATCGCAACGCCAATATTAAAGCTATAGGCCGTGCTATAGAGTTTAGAAGCTAGTACGCTTTAAGTAACTCTTTTACACTTAACTAAGCTCCAATGGACGATATTGGCCTTCTTTATAGCATTAGCTAATACAAGGACATAGCCGATCTGCGAAAAAAGGTCCTTATTATTGGCAAATAATGCGTCCGTAAATACCAGTAGCTATAGGGTTTTAATATCTAACTTAATAAACTTAAAACCTCTATTAGCGTTCTTAATTTACCAGTTTAGACGCTTATTTAACTGTTTTGCGTCTTTTTTATTGGGGTTAATTACCTAGGCAGCAAAGAATAAATTAAATAAGGCTTCTAGTTAGTATACTAAAGCGATATATATACCTCTAGCATATTAAGTAATATACTGGTCCTTTGGAGTTAAGGTTCTTATAGCTCCTCTTAATTCTATACTTATGGCAAGCTTGGTGCTAATTGTACTAAGGTTTATATATTGTTGTTTCTAAGTAAGCGTAATACTCCCGTTAGTTAGTAGCTGAATAACTCTACTATTAAACTTAATAGGCGTATTAACAGTAAGTTGTTCCCATTCCTTAGCCATAAACTTAGCCTTATACAGCTCGTTTTACTCTATATTTATAAAGGTCTTATCTACTAGAAATAGAGTATTGTTAGTTTATAGGCCTACAATACCAAAGGGTTCGTTACTCTGTAGAAGGTAGGGGTCGTACATAGACTGGTCTATATGTAACTATTGGATGTAATATAAGTAATATATCTTAAACCAGTGGTTACCAGCTTCTGGTACTCTATAGAGTGGTTTTATAACCTTTAGAATAGAGGCCTTGTTAATCCTAAGTTGCTTAATTAGCTCATGCGGAGGTCGTATATAGAACTCTTAATTTAGTATGGTGGTTGATTGTATATAGGCCTATAAAATATCTTAGAGGTAAAGTCGTGCCTATAGAAGCTTTATGGCGGCAATATAGAGAATTAGTTATTGGCTAACTTGTTAAATAGTTAGTAATTAGGTAAGAACCAGTTCCTTTTCTAAGTTATTATAAGCTTATATAACTAGTTAGGATTTCTTAAAGGCTTTATTAGTTCCCTTATTCTTAATCTTATTAACAAATCACAAGTTAAAGAGTTGTACGCCTTGTAGTATATCCATAAGTCTTATAATCTTAAAAACTCCCTTCTTAAGTAGACCAGTAAGCTCCTTCTATTAGGAGGCGCTGAATTAGGTACTAAATTGACTGTCATCCTATAGGTAGATAGTAATATCAGTTATGGCCGTAAGTAGAGGGTATTTGCGAGGGCGTCCTCTACCTTATTTTAGGGGTTATTGCTAAGCTTTAGTAGGTCTCTCTAAGATAGTCTTAAAAAGGGCTAACCCAAGTAGAGGTTTAGGTGGCGATTCTAATCCAACAATTTGCTCCTGCAATTTAGTTGCTTAAAGGTAGGGTTTTACAACCGTAGATTAGAAGGCTATAGGTCCGCTAGATAGCTTAACAGTACATATTTTACCCTTAACGGTAAGTAAGGTAAATGGCCCATTTTAATAGCCGCTTTAGCCAGTGTTTCCTTCTCTCCAGACTAAAACGGGTAAGTTTAGTAGGAGATTATAAATCGTATTAGCATTGGGTCCGTTTCGCATATTTAGCGCATTAGTAATCTATCGTTTAGCTTGTAGCTTCTATATCTCTACTATAGCCTTTTTAATTGCGGCAGCGCGTTATATAACGGTAGGGAATGGTATATTAGATTTAACCATTTGGGGGTAGGCTCCAAAGACTAGAAGTATAGGAACTAGTCCTTTAAGGCTAGCTAAATCGTTAATTGCTTTAAACGCTATTTAGAGTCCCATCTCCTTATTAATATTAGGGATTTCAGTCATAATGATCTGGTAGGCTCGCTATAATGGACTATAGTAGCGCTTTACCATTCTAATAGAGTTATATGCTTTAACCGGTACTCCCTTTATACTAATTCCTATAATAGTGGTGTATTGCTTAAATTCCTTACTAATAAAGTTCTTTTTAGCGTTGTAGGTAATTAGGTCTAGTGGCCCTAGGTAAGTATTAATCTAGTATATCTATAGAATGTTCTATATATATTTAGCGCTGATGTCTTATAGCTATCTACTAGCTTAGAATCGCGTTCCTTTATTAATAATATATAGGAGGGGTAATCCGCTAATATACATAATGTTAATAATAATATTGTAGTTAAAATTAACGTTGTCTTATAGGGTAAAGCGGAATCTACTTAGTAATTTACTAAACTTCTAATAGTAGTAGCAGAACTTAGTTAGTTGCTTAATGGCCATTCTATTAGTTTTATGGCTAGTATAGTAGAGTAGCTTTTATAATTTCTTAACTAAGGGATATCTAAATCAGCGATATAGGCGCCGTAGCTCTATATTTATTAAGTAGTAGGGGTTCGCGTTAAAGGATTCAGATAAATATAACTATAGTAATAAGCTCTATAGGAGAAATGGGTAGCCAAACTATTGCACTACTAGCACTTTTTTAGTATAAGTAATAACAACGTTTCTAAGGTTATTATAGTAGATTTAGAGTCTGTCCATATCCGCTAAATAGAGCAAGAAGGGGGTATTTATATAGATAATATAAAACTATATCTTGCCTATAGGGGTGATAACATCTATAGTTCTAATAGAGGTAGCAATTCTAATGCCAAACTGCACGTTAACTTGTCCTTTAGTTGAGGTATTAAGTCTTATAGATTAGTCCGCGTTCTATAGTGCCTAGAATTATCCATAACCGGCCATAGACTTCTTTAACGCACTAGTATTAATTATAATTCCCATAAATACCGTAGAAGTATAGCGTAAAACGGCGGTTGTTATATTATAGTTAAATGGGTTAGTTTCCGTAGTAGGTTCTGTGGAGGTTATAGTAAGTAAGTAAGCGTAAGCCTTATTAGCTAGTTCTACGCTTATAGAGGTTGCTTTGTCTATAGTAAGAGTCCCAAATAATATAAGGTAGTAGCCGTTAGGGTCTTCTAGTTCTTCCTTACTGTTATTGTTATTAGTATTTTTATTAGCGTCTATATCTAGCACAAGAGCTTTAAAAGTCTTATTACACTTATTATTGTCGTCTCCTTTATAGTAGATAGTGTATTGTCTAAAGCGTTCTTTAAAGTTACTATTGCGGCCCTTGCTATTGTTAAAACGTCTTTTATACTCATTTCTAGAACGGTTCCGCTCCTCCTCTATATGTTTCTATAAGCGGCAGCTCTCCTTTTAGCAAATATAGTACTTGGTCTTTGGGGACCTGACGGTGTTTTGTCTATAGGAGCGGGTTTGGTTACGGTTGTTATAGATATTACGGCGGTATATACAATCCGTAAAGTAGGCTCCTTAAGACGGTCTTATTAAGGCCTGGGAAGGGTGTTCCTTCTCCTATATAACTATAGAAGATTGCAGCTTGCTAATTAACTAGGAGAGGTCTTTAAAAGGGTTAGAAATAGCAATATAGCATGCTAGTACTCCTTAGCAAGCAGTAACTAGCTTATTTATAAGGAAAAGGTCTATATAAAATTTTAGGTATAATCTATAGCGATATTTTAAGAGCTTATTAAGGAGTAGTTGGAAACTCTAATAGATTTGCTTATTAGGGTTCTCGTTAATGATTTCTTAGAAGTTAGTAGCGTTCCATTTAGTAAGGTTTCTCCAATAGTACTCTGGTCCTTTAAAGAAGTAACATATATGGTTGTATGCCTCAGTGAATAATCTAGTTAAAAGGCTGCTATTATAGTAGTGATCCTAAGTAAGTCCCTTTAGCATGGTTAGGAATGCAGTTATATAGCCTTTAGGAGGTAGACCAGCTCTCTTATAGATATTATAGAAGATAGTTAACTTAAAGTTAAAGCTATTACTCACTTTATTATACTTCTGGTTGTCTATATAGATCTTAGCAATAGTAGCTGCCTCTTTACTGTATATAGGCAGGTGCATAGCAGGGTCGGTATTAGTAGTACTAGGGTAAAGGTACTAGGTAGGAGGAGTACTAGGTAGGGTAGAAGCGGTTACTAGAGGGAGGGTAGAGGCAGTTGCCGTAGGCAATAATTACTAGTTCTACGTCTATAGGAGTTAAGTAAGGAGGGTAAGTAGTTAATCCTAGGTAGAGGTAGGTGCAGCTTGCTATTAGGTAGCAGTTGGTGCAGTTTGCTAGGGTATAGATATAATAGCTAGTTAGGGTATTATAGGGGTAGGTATTTACGTTCTAGGTATTGTAGCTATAGCTATAGGCTAAATTATAAGCGTTAGAGGTAGTGGAGGTAGTTAATAGTTTACAGGCGTTAGTACCATATAGGAAGGTAGTAGGTTGTAGGAGGGGGTTATAGGAATTAAAGAGGCTATAACTAATAGGGTTATAGCTTAATTTAATATTAAAGCTGTTTGTATTAAGTTAAGTTGTTCTTATAGTGCTACTATAATTATAGGGCTGACTTCCTTAAGAGCTCCTATAATTTCCTTATCTATCCATTCGTGAGGTTCCTCTTCTGTAAGGATATTATATAGAACCTTATAAAGTAGGTATCTATTGCTGTATGTGGCAACATATACTCCTCTTTAGAGTAGGTAAGTATGGAGCTTTGCTCTAGTAATAGAGCGTATCTTTCTAAAGTCCTCAATGGTAAAGCCTTCAAATTCTTCTTAGAATAGCGACCGTAGTATATAATCCGTAAAGTTCTTATATATATACTTATAGATTTTCGTTTCTATATATTCTTCCAGGTCTTCCTTTAAGGCAGTTGCTATATTAATCCTATAACTATATCTGGCGATTCTCTTCTTCCATTTAGGATCCATCTTATTGTGTAAAGCAGTGTACTAGTCCTTGTATATGTTTAGTTTAAGATTAAGGTTAAGGTCAAGGTTAAGGTTAAGGTCATTAAGGTAAGGGTGTTAAGGTAAGGGTGTCAAGGTAAGGGTGTTTTAGGTATATACGTCCTTTATAGCCGTCAGGCCTGTAAAGTTCTTAGCAAGATTACTATTCTCTTAGCAATCTATTGTATTAGCTATAAGGCCAGTATAAATTCTCTTAAGCTTAAGGGAGGTCGCAATCTTCTTTAAGTAAAGATATAATTCTCTAGGCGATCTAACGCGTCAGCAGTTAAGCTGATACGTGGTCTCGAGCTTTAAGGGTAATATAGCTTTCTCCTTTAACTGGAATAGACAAGGCTAGGCAATCCGTGTACTATTTCCAGTACAGTTCTCAAACTCTAGCTTATTGGATATTTCCTAATCTGTACGTCTACTAATCAGTGTCAGTATACTCGCTTTATCAACGTGCACGAATATCACTGTATTGCGATACGTATGCGGTGTTGAAGTTGGTAGTTATTATTGTTTAGAAGTAAGGGGTTGCTCTAAGGTTAAGTTAGCTAGCCTCGCTTCGTGGTCTCATAACCACGTTATATAACTAACATTCCGACACTAATCTTTCCTAGTTTAATAATAAATCCTATAAAATTGGTCTTTCTTATAAAGAACGCGTATTTCTTAATTGCTACTAGCATCTATTCTTTTTACAATCTCTTTAAAACCCACTTAATATATTCTCTATGTCCTTCCTCGCTTATTAAGTAGATAATAATGTTATTAAGGTATACTATAACAAATTAATTAAGGTGTTCTCCTAATATACTATTAATTCTTTTTTAGAATGTTACTGATATATTTATAAGCCCAAACTGTATAACTAATAGCTTATATAGTTCTTCCTTTAACCTAAAGGCTGCCTTCTATTTATTGCCTTCCTTAATTCTAATTTAATAGTACGCCTATCTCAGATCTATCTTTATAAAGATTTATATATTGCCTATCCTATCCTAGATTTTACTAATTAAGGGTAAAGAATACCTATCCTTCCTAGTAATGCTGTTTAACTATCTATAGTCTATACATATCCTAAGTTTTCCGTATTTCTTTAGAGTGAATAATACTAAATATCCAGCTAATAACTGCGATAGTCTAATATATCCCTTTTATAAGTTCTTCTGGACAAACTCCTTAAGTGCCTGTTACTTAGTTTTAGTAAGCTTATAGATTAGAAAGAACTTTAGACTTATTCCTAGTTCCAACTCTATTTTATAGTCCTATACTGTATATTCTAACAGCTTTTTACTTTCTGGTAACTATAACTTTTTACTATACTTATGGTATCTTTTTGGTATATAACTTAAGCCTTACTTAGTCTCTTTGTATATCGCTCTAACTTAGTACTATACTAACTTAGCTTGTTATTGTATCTTGCGTTATTAAGTATCTCTAATATTAACCTAACCTATAACCTAATTAACTCTTAGATTATATTCCTATAACTAAGACATCCCTAGTATTACCTCATCCTTTTCTAATAGTAGGATATTAAAAGATATCTTAACCTATCTCCCTTTAATAGTTAACTAAATAAGCCCTATTTTAAGATTAATAATGCCTTCTCTATAGGCTATTTAATCTCCTAAAATTGTTATAAGTGGATATAGGTGTTTCTTTTATCTATATAGTAACCCTATCCTTTCTACTACTGCTAGTAATATATAGTTCCTTATTACTCCACTATTAATTAGTGCTTTAAACTATTAATCTTGCCATTTAACTCTTAAATTTAGGTGTTGTTCTTAAATTCCTTTAAGGGTTTAAGGCTCTACTACTAGTTCCCTCTAGTCCTATAGGCCTCCCCTTTTTCTAACTATTGGCTACTAGATCCTATTTGTACTTAGTCCTCCTTAGGCTAATACTTTATTTATTTCTTTTCCTCTATATACTATAGATAAGTATTCTCTAGACAATTTCACTACTATCTTTTATCTAGGCATTCTTCCGTAAGGAATCTTTTTAGTTAAAGTATTAGGTCCCCTTAACTCTATACTTCTACTAAGTGCCATCTATATATATACTTGGCATCTCTAAACCGCTTTTCTTCTAGTGCCTAATATATCCTTTTTAGGTATTTCCGGTTCTTGTCTTTAGGTGCTTTATATATATTACACGTGTTATCTATATAAGCTATCTATAATAGTATATAATGCGCTAGGTGACTTAGGTTAACTCTTAATTTGTTTTTATTTTATAGTTTAAATCTTTATCTAGCCGATCTAACTATTGGTCTTTCTTCTGCGGGTACTAAAATTTATTACTTACTTTTTTAGTCCCTGGATCCTTCTTCTAGGTTCCTTAACATTATAATTAATACTCCTTTAATATAACTTATGCGTTTTTCTGTAATAGGTTAGTCTTAGACAACTTTTTCGTCTAGCCATATATAGAAATCTTCCCATTTATTATTATGTCGTTGCCTATACCACTTCCCATATAACTAGTTTAGTGTATATAGTCTATCTGTTAGAAAGTACCTTATTATCGCTACGTTATAACATCCTTTAGTATGTCTTTCTTTAAACCTAGTTGGAATCCCTAGATCCTCTTCTTATTCTAGTTTATTTAACTATTTTACTCTAGGCGTCCCTGCCTTAGGCCTATTAGTAACTCTTTATATAGGTGCCCTGTCCCTTATATAACCTATTACGCTAGATCTCTGGTCTAGTTTTTGCTCTTACTATATAATAATCCTTACTCTAAATTTATCTATAGTTTCTTATTTTCTACGTCTTATAGCTAGATCCTTAAAGTTGTCTTGCTTTTTAATCTTAGTATTAACCTTTTAATCTTTAGGCTAAACACTATATTTACCTAGAATTAACGTTCTTACTTATTCCCCAAACTTATAGTTCTTAAACTTACGTCCTATACTTATTTATTTATCTTTAAACTAAGCCGTTACTCTTTCCTATTAGTTTTTATCTGTTATAGGTGCTTAAGCCTTCCTTATTATACTTTGTAAATCTTAGGTATATCTTATCTCGTCTTAAGAATCTTAAGCGTCTCTTATCTTTTTATAAGAATCTTAAGCCTATGGCTTTTTGCCTTTTATAAGTGGTAAGCTAGTACTAGCAGTTATCTGCTTGCTTAATTATCTTTAGATATTACTCCTTCCGTCTTATAAAGTGATAGATATCGTATCCAACGGTGTTATAATACCCATTATCAATTCTCATTCTATAGAGGTCTCGGTCTCTACTTCTATTACGTTATTAAGGTTTAAGCGCTCCTAGTTAGCCTCTTTTTCTTCCTTATTATTATAGTGCTGTAATATAAGTAGGCTAAATAACTACATTGTGGTATGAAGAGGAGAAGGAGGTGAAAGGGGGTATTATATATAAATAGTAGGTACAGCCACCAAGGCGCTAGTGGTGGGCTAGCCAATAGTAGGAAACAGTACGAGACAGTACGAACAGTATGCGTTAGGACAGTGCCGTGACAGTACTCCCCTCCCCAGAAGGTTTGGTCCCTAAACCAAATAGGTAACTTATTTTCGCTATAAAGATATTACTTCTGCTTACCACTCTTAACCAAGCTAATAGCGATTTTCTATACCAGGCATGGAAAATCTTAATTGGTTAGCTTAATAAATAAAGTCGGCAGAACTCTACACCGCTACCGCGTAGCGCTTCTTGGCAAAAAACTGGCCAATTAGACAACTTTAACTGGCGGTTAAAGTTTTATAAGATCTTAACCATCACAAATTATCTTCATGGTTGGCTATAGCCTTAGCGTAGCTCTTCCTTATCTCGTACCCAGTCTAGGGGTCCTAGCTTCTTAGGGTGTTGTTTATAGAACTTTAGTAGTGCGCGCTTACACCCTTTTAAGGATTTTTTAGGTTCCTAGGTTTTCTTATTATAATATTTCCATTTAATATAATATATTAAGCCGTGCTCATCTATTTATTTATTATATATATTAAGGATCTTTTTAAATTCCCACTTGTCCGTAATATTGCCGTTATTATCCCTTTCAGCTATCCTGCCTATAACATTACAATATTCCTCTTTATTAATGCGTGCTTAACTAGAGATTTCTTTAGGGAACTAGAGGCGGACTTTTAAAGTATAGAAAGACTTATTAACACGGATATAGTCTAGGAGGTTAACTATAACTGCTCCTCTATAGGCAGCTAGGACGGGCCAGGGTCCGTCCTAGTTATTATCCCACTTCCTCTTAGGCCGGTTAATCTTTATATTTTTAAGGCTAACCATAACCATATTATCCTTTTTAAATATTATACCTTTATCTCGTTTTATATTAGCGTTATCTTTATATTATTACTAGGAGATATAAGCTAGGGCTTTAAGCTAGGTTAAGATACGTTTAAAGTAGTTAGCAATAGTATCAGCTTATAGGTACTCCTTCTTTATATATACAGATAGGGCTAATGGCTAGGGGCCTACTAGTTCAACGCCCAGATATAGGTTGTAGCTATAGTTGGTAAAGAACGGTAAGATTCCCGTAGTTTTATTAACCTAGTTATTTATAGCAAACCCAGCAAGGGGAAGCCAATTTACTTAGTTGTCTTAGGTAAAGCTTACAAAGGCGCGTAGGTATTTATTTATTGCTGTATTAATAATCTTGGTTTAGCTATCTGTTTTAGGGTACTATACAGAGCTAGGGCTTAGGGTTATCTTTAGGCACTAGTTTAGGCGACGCCAGAAGTTAGAAACGAATAAAGAGCCTCTATTAGAAACAATGGTATTTAGAGCGCCGTATAATTATAAATAGTATAAATAAATGCTTTAATAAGCTCCTTAGTGTCTAGGCTAGTAACAGGAATAAAGTATCTTATCTTTATTAAGCGGTCAACAGCAACAAAGATATGTTTGTATAGTTTGCCATTATAAAGGCACTTAGGCAGGTCAACGACGTAGTTAATAGAAATATCGGTTTATGGGCGGACTAGTAGTTCTAGTGGTTTTAAGAAACCGGGTGGTGCTAAGCGTAGGGTCTTTATATAGAAGTAGAGAGCGCAGTCTTTTACAAAGGTAGCCATAAACTATAAAATACCTAGCCACCAATATGTTTGATTAAGGAGGTCTAGTGTCTTAATACAGCCCAGGTGGCCCGTAGGGCCTAAACTGTGCATGCGGTGTATAACTTCTAGTTAGAGTTTAGGTAAATTAGGGACAAATACTCAATTTCTATAGTAGATTAGGCCGTTAACAATTAAATATTTAGATTTATTATAGCGGAGCAGCTTCCTAATCTGCTTAGGCCAACGGCGTACTTTACGGTCTTCCCGTTCGCATAGCGCAGCTAATATATTCCTAGCGAGTTCATTCTCTTTATAGGCATTCTTAATTAGCTCCTTAAGGGGTTTTTCTTAGGCTTTAGGTCTATTACTGCAATAAAGTCTTTAATGCTCTAGTCTTGGGATTCGCTCAGTAGTTCTTCTAGGATGGTAAGGTTAACTTTCTTTAGTAGTAAGACAACGCGATCTCGGTATCATAAACGTTTGTTATTAGTATTAGTAGGTATAACACCTAGGAGGCGGCTAAGAGCGTCCGGGATTGTGGCTTTAGTGCTAGGCCTATAGGTAATAATAAAGTTAAATTGGGAAAGGAACTCAGCCTAGCGGACTTAGCACTAGTTTAGTTGTTTTATTATTATAAAGGTCTAGAGGTTCTTATAGTTTGTAATAATTTTAAACAGCTACTTAGTTCCTTGTAGTTTAGGACGCCATTCTTCTAGTGCCTTAACAATTGCTAGGAGCTCCTTATTATATATTTTATAGTTATATTTAGGGGCTAAGTGCTTAGCAGAGAAGAATGCGACTAGCTTAAGCTTATTACTTTTATCAGCTTGGTAAAGCACTCCACCTAAAGCCTAGTTCAAGGCATCTATCTCTACCACAGTCTTTTTCATATAGTCGTAATACACTAGGACCGGTGCTGTAGTAAACGCTTTTTTTAGGGTCTAGAATGCCTATACTTAATTAGGGCCCCATAACTAGCTAATGCTCTTTTTCAGTAGCCTAGTTATAGGCTTAACTACCTTAAAATAGCCTTAAATAAATCATTAGTAGAAGTTCGCGAAGCCAAGAAATTACTATAGTTCCTTAATTAACGTCGGGTCCTTCTATTCCTATAGGGCCTGCACCTTCTTAGGGTCTATAGTTATGCCGTTAGTCAAAATAATTAAGCTAAGGTATTTTGTTTTGGTAGTATAAAACTTAGACTTATTAATGTTAATCTAGAGTCCAGCATTACTAAGTCTCTAGATAATTTTATTTACGTATTTTATATACTTGGCGCGTGTTTTTAAAAAGATAAGGACATTATTAAGATACGCAGTGCAGTAGTTATTAAGGGCGTTGTGTAAAACATAGTTAATATAGTTCTGGAACGTAGCGGGCGCGTTATAGAGACCGAATAGTGTAACTAATATCTTATAGAGTCTAAACTAGGTAATGAATGCTGTAAGCCACTTATAGCCTTCCGCGATCCAGATCTAGTTAAACGTAGTAATTACATTAAGCTTAGTAAAGTACTTAGCACTATAAAGTGCGTTAAGTGTCTCGCGGATTAGTAGCAATAGGTACCAATTCTTAATAGTAACTATGTTTAGGCCTTAGTAGTCGTAGCAGATTTGCACACCACCACTAGGCTTCGCAGTAAGGAGAAGTAGTACGGTAGCTAGTGAGGTTAATTCACGGATAAAACCCTTACCCAGCATCTTATTAATCCATTTCTTTACATAGCTAAGTTTAGCAGGTAAGAGTGGTCTATTTTTATAATATAGGGCCTAGTTTCCGGGGATAATCTTAATTTTATAGTCCTATAGTTAGCAAGGGGGTAGCTTATCTATATTCTTAGGCAGGAAATACTTAATATATTTACAGAACTCCTTTAATAAATATTATAAAATATCTTTGCGGGTTAGTCCTAGTTTGCCTTTTAGGAATTTTTTAACATTAGTGTTAACTATCTTCCGGCATAGAAACTTAGCCTTAGTTTTTAGGTTTGTTTTAAAAAAGTTATAAAAATAAGGGGGTAGCGCTTTATAGGCTTCCTCTATTATATAGTTACCTTTTACCAGTTAGCGGAAAGACTTTTCTAACAGGTTTGGTACTTCTATTAGGCCTATAGGTAGCTCTTTAAGCAGCTATTAGTGCTCTTCTTATTTTTCTATTTCTACTAGCTCCGCCATATAAATCCTTATTGCCTTTACGCCTTCTTATTTATAGAATTAGGTAAAATTAACGGCATAAGTGCATCTAATGTTGTCCAGGTTGGGGCGTGTCTGGTTTTCTAGTGCTACGGCTAGGCTGGCGCGGCTCAGTCAGCCTAAGGGGGCGGAAACAAGGCGGTGGCCCTATATGGTACGCGCGGGAGACAGGTATGAGGTTAGGCGTTATAGGGGGGAGGTCTTAATTGCTCTAGTTTCGGTCTTAGCTGTAACACCTTTAGCTATTATACATGCAGTTATATATACGTATAGTAATTAACTTAGAGTTGGGTGTCTTATTGGCTAGCCTAGGTTAAGTGGGTATATATAGGGGACTTATGGTTCTGGCGGTGTTTATTTTTTTAGGGGTAGGGTAGTGGTCTAGTCTTCTAGAATCTCTACTTTGTTTACTACGTGTATTAGCTCACTAGTATTAGGTACCTCTTCTACTATCAGCTAACGGTATCTAAGCATTAGCCATGCAATGCGTCTATATAGTGCTACTTGGTTATAGTTAGGAATGTGCTATAGGAGACAGTTATAGGTATAGTAGTTAGAGTTAAACTTAAGCTCTAAGGCGGGGAAGTCTAGCCTTAGGTTATGCTTTTTAAGCTAGGGTATTCCAAGAATTACTAGTATAGAGGGTAATAACTTTATAACGTAAAAGAGTATAGATTCTGTATAGTAGCCAATTATTGTTTTTGCTGTAAAGTAGTGGGTAATAAAGCTAGATAGAAGTCCATTAGTAAGGCGGAGTGGTTTTAGGACTAGGAGTCTTTTCGTTATAACATTATGCTTTTTTATAAGCGAGTCTTTATCTATAAACACTGGTGCTATACTACTGCTATTAATAAAGTTTACTATTTTAATAAAAACTTATAGGAGTAGGTTGCGTAATAAGGAGAGGTAGGTCTAAATAAGGATGGCATTTCTATTACTATTTACTATTCTAAGGTTAAGTGGCAGCTGGCTTAGAATAAAATCTAATTAATTTAGTAGTATAGATCTAATCCTTTTATCCTCCTCCCTATATAGTTCTAACCCTTAAAGGCGACTTAGTCTAAGGGTTAGTCTTTTAATAACTAAATTATAGGGCTTGGCTAGTAACTGTAGTCTTAGCTAGTATATCCTAACATATCGGTTTCTAAGGGTGTATATATGCTAGGGGGTACTTTACCAAGGATATAGCCGGTCTTATAGTTAGTAGCAGCATGGAGCACTTATCTATAGTTTATATACAGGACCATCGGCTAGGGCTGTATTAGGGAAGGGAATTACAGGGGTAGGTTTTTATATCCAAACCTACGTCCCTGTCCGCGGTTACCGTCTTAATTTCTATCCCCTCTGCTAAAGAATCCGCCGTGGCTTAGAGGGGGTTAGCATAGTAGTATTAGGAGGAGATTTGGGTTCCTTTTAGGGTTATAAGTATCTTTCTAGTGGCTAGGTTAACCACATGCCATACAGAGTCTGTTATCCATACAGTGTCTTCGGACGTTATTAGAGAGGCCACTACTACCACTGCCAAATTTAACGGTGTTAAGGTCCATTAGGTCATTCTACAGTACCAGTGCTGAGGTATTATTATTAGGTAGTATAGGTTAATAGCCGCTAGCGGTACTTAGCTTGGCGGTATTAAGCTTAGTATAGTGGGCGTGGTTTTATAGGTTGTGAGCGAACACATCTATCTACTTACTCCAGCCTTTATAGTCAGCATCGCCGATCTTACAGCTAAGGGTAAAGGCTAGGTCCTTTATCTTAGAGGAAATATTCTTCTTAAGTAAATCTACTTTTTATTCCTTAGTCTTATTTACTTTAATTATTAACTTATTAAGCTCTACTTTCCAGAACTAGTAGTTACGATTACCTTAAATTAAGGTATCTAACTTATTTTTTGCTGCTTAGGTTGTATTAATAGTCTTATAGTGCTTCCTTATATATACAAGCATAGACTCTTAGTTAGAGAAGGTCCATTTGCTTAAGTTGTTTGGGTATATACGTAGTATATTAAGGCCGTGCTTAATATAGTCATAGGCCTTGTCTATTAGCATGTCTAACATATAGAGGACTTTGTCCATTAGGGGTTTAAAGCACTTTATATCCCTTTAGAAAACGCCTTAGATCTTCATTTCCCATATCTTAAATTTTTCTTATTTTTTAATTGGTAATCCCTTACCATTAAATAGGGGTAGATCTTTTGCTTTACACTTTTTTCTACAGGGCTTAGTCAGAAAAGGGGAGCTAGTAGCTATATTCTTATCAGCAATAGTCTAGGTAAGTATAGCAATCTAAGAGCTTAGACTTTATATGGTCCTAGTATATACAAGGGCTTACTATTCGTATTATTGTATATATGGTTTAAGCGTCTTAAGGGAGTTAATTCTATGCTGAGCTTCTTTAAGTTAGGACTTTATAGTTTGGCCTTTGTTATAGACGGCTTAGAGGCCGTTCTTAACGCTAGTTAAAAAGGTTATACATATAGAGAGGTGCTAGAAGGTTCCTGCCATATTAAGGTCCTTAGGGTACTCCAGACCACTCCTAATTACCTAGGTAATGTGGGTATAAGAGGTATTAAAGAGGCAGGCAAGCTCTTCGCGTGGGTTTATTAACGGGGTATTATCTATATTATAGTCGCCTATTTCAAGGGATCTAGATAAGGCAATTAAAATCTATAAGGCTTGCTGTAATGCTAAGATTGTCTAGGACTATAGTACGGTATTGTCGGTTGCGCTAGGTCGCGATTACACTAGGAAAACGGAGATAATATACTAGGAAAAAAAAAAACAAAGGTTGCAATAGGGCGCAATTAGAGATACCATAAACTGTTATAGTGCTGTAATGCAAGTAGGCTAAATAACTACATTATGGTATAAAGAGGAGAAGGAGGTAAAAGGGGGTATTGTATATAAATAGTAGGAGCAGCCGCCAAGGCGCTAGTGGTGGACCAGCCAACAGTAGGAAACAGTACGAGACAGTACAAATAGTATGCGTTAGGACAGTGCCGTGACACTTATCACTATTAATTAATAAGTATTCTAACTCCATTGTTATTATTGCTAATCTTTATCTATATATTACTGTAATATCTTAATCTAGCTTATAGAGTTAATCTTATTCTTTATCTAACTTTCTAGTTCCTTTAAGTCCTTTTAACTCTGGCTCTTATAGCCAATAGCTTGCGCCATACTTAGCGTCCTTATAAATTTGGCATGCGTTATTATAATAAAACGTAAAGTGCTTAATTAAATACTCCGTAGTCCCGCGCAATATCCCTATATCTATATTATCATACTCTAACAACCTAGTGCCCTTTACTGCGTAGTTACTCTAACTACCTCTATAGTCTTTAGCAAAATAACCTTTCTTTCTACAATTTATATAAGCTCCTTCTTTAAACCATTCTTCTTACTATAGAGTCCGCCTAAACGTCTTCTGCTGTTAAGATCCCTAGTTTAGCCTCTGCTCCTTAGTCCTATAATTACTTAATCCTTAACCTCTAGGTTTCTATAGTTTCTTTATCCATCTCTTAAATTCTTTAGTACCACTTAGGTCCATTGGCTCTGCGCCATTCTATAGTTTTTAACTCTATATTTTCTGTTGCGTACTCTACGCCTTATACAACTACTCTATCTTGCCCTTTTTTAGCTTGTTCCCTTTAATAGATCCTATTATTAATCTTTATTACTTAATCTATTAACTCTCTTAGAGTATCCGCATCTTCTATTAGGATAATTGCGTCTTAGACTTTAGCCTTAAGTCCTTGTTTATACTATACCATAAGCGTCTTATTATTCCATTCTACCTACATAGTAAGCATCTAAAACTATATTATATACTTAATTACTAAAGTGCGTTATACTAGGTTCTAAAGCTTTTATTCTGCCGTAGTAGTTACTTTAGGGTCTCTAAATATTTATATTAACTATTCCACGAACCTATTCTAGCTAGTAAACATATACCGTACATCTTAGTTAATAGTCGTTATACCATTTATCTGTATTTTAGTAAGGTAAGGTTTAAACCACTTAAGTGCCCTTCCTATTAAGAACAGTCCTATATACACTACCTGATCCATAGATATTACTACCTTTGCTCCTTCTTATATTACCTTAAAGTGCGTCTATATTAGAAACCCTTTAAGCTTTAACTTCTCTTCTAAGAATTATTTAATTAAAGGTAACTTAACCTTTACTACTCCAATTCCATTAATACGTTCTTTAAGTATCCTATTATTATCTAATAAGCGATTAACCATTTCCTGTAACTGACCTCTTATAACCACTTATAAGTCCGTATCTGCTATACTAGTGTCTCCTAATCCCAAGGTAGTTGCTATTATAGTCGTAACTAGTGCTTTCGGTGGCATATTATTTAACTTCTCTTATATTTTAATACCGTAACCTTAATAGTAAATGTATAATGGAGCCTTATAGTAGTAACTATAGTGGACTTGTTAATGGGCTAGGTATATAGGTATAAACAATAAGTTAACAACGTAATAATAACTGGTGGAGTAGTTGCCTAACAGATTAACTCTAATTGTATTCTAAGATTTACTATAAAGAGAGAACTATCTGGGTAGGGACTGTAGTCCTTTAAATACATAACCGTACGCCTAAGAATCCCTTCGCTCCGTAAGGTACGTGTGCTTTGTACGCTCTATATAGATTACACAGATTATATAGATTATACAGATCACACTAGGTAACCTCGGCTATCATTCCTCGTTATATAGTTCCACCGGATCCATCCTAGACCGTGCCTATATTAACCAACTAGTTTCTTCTAACTCTTCTCTAAGTAGTTGTAACATTGTACTTAAGCTGTCCGTAATATATAGGAAAGGCTAGACCGTTGCCGTAGCCTCCTAATTATAACTATATAAGCTTAATAAAGAACAGGACTACGTCCTCTATAGCAATAAAATAGATATAGCCAACTTCCTAGAAAATAATGCCCCTATAAAACTCTACGGACTTTTACCTTTAGACTTTAAGAAGTTTATAAAGCTTAAAAAAGGACTTACTAATAAGGAACTCCATAATCTCCTCCCTAAGAGATACTATAACTTTATTAATATATACTTATAAAAGAGCGTAGATATACTCTCCCTATATTAACCTAATAACTATACTATTAATATTAAATAAGGAAAAACGCCACCCTATAAGAGACCCTACCTAATATTAAAAGACAAACTTCTAGTTATTAAAAAGTATATTAATAAGCACCTTAATAAAGGGCTTATTCGCCCTAGTATATCCCTAGTAGCCACCCCTATCCTCCTTACTAAGAAGCTAAGAGAAGGTATCTAATTCTACGTTAACTATAGAGAACTTAACACTATTATAATTAAAAACTAATACCCTGTACCACTTATACGTAAGACTCTTAAACAGCTTAGCTAAGCTAAAATCTATGCTAAGCTTAATATTATTGCTGCCTTTAACCGCCTTTAAATACAGGAAGGTAATAAATAGAAAACCGTATTCGCATCGCGCTTTAGCCAATTTAAATATACTATTATGCCCTTTAGTATATATAATAGCCTAGGCAGCTTCTAAAGCTATATTAATAACGCCTTATAGGGCTACCTTAACGACTTCTACTCTATATACCTTAACAATATACTTATTTATAGTAACGATCCTTCTAAGCATACTAAGCATATTTAAAAGGTCCTATAGCGCCTTAGAGATATAGGACTTTATATTAATTTAAAGAAGTGCAAATTCTTAGTTATAGAAGTAAAATACCTTAAACTAATTGTTACTACTAAGGGTGTCTATATAGACCCCAAGAAGGTATAAATAATTACTAAATGGCAAACTCCTAACTGCATTAAGGATATATAAGCCTTCCTTAGTCTCGCTAACTTCTATTAGAAATTTATATACAACTTCTTAGGTATTATAGCACTACTTATAGTAATAATGCGAATAAAGGGTCTTCTTATAAAAGGAAGAAAAATATACCTATATTTTACCTAGACGCCTAAATATAAGAAGGCATTTTAAAACCTTAAAGATACTTTTACTAAAGCACCTATCCTAGCTTACTTTATACTAGAACAGTAACTCTACCTTAAAACTAACTCCTCAGACCACATTAACGCAGGCGTTCTTTTCTAGATAGGTAATAATGGCCTCCTCTACCTAGTTGAATTCTACTTGTCTAAGCTTATACTATAAGAATATAACTATAAAATCTATAATAAAGAACTTCTTGCAATTATATAAGCGTTTAAAGGGTTCTAACTAGAACTCTCCTTAGTAGAACCTAACCAGCTAACTAAAGTCCTTACGGATTATTATAACCTTAAGTACTTTATAACTATAAAGCAACTAAATTAACGCCAAGCACGCTAGAATAAATTTCTCTCCGGTTTTAACTTTAAAATTATATATAGGCTAGGAGTATAAGGTACTAAGCCTAATAGCCTAATATGCCGTTTATAAGACCTTCCTTAGTTAGAAAACAACCCTTATAATTAATTCCAATAATAGACAATCCTAAAAGCATAAAACTTGGCCCTAAGTATACTACCCAAGACAGAACTAACTACCCCTTAGCTTTATACCATAGAACTAGAGTTACCCCCTAAAATTAACAAGCTTATCACCATAGTATATAATACCTTTATTAACCTATTACTGCATTAACTAATTGCCATAAAGATTACTAGCACCCATATACTGCCTACTAACCTCTAAAGCTTAGGCTAGATTAATATAACAGCCTTAGAAGTAAAAGAGAACAGGCTCTATTATAAAGACTGTCTATTTATCCCTAACTTAGAAAACCTATAACAACAACTAATCTAAATGGCCTACGACCTCCGGTTAAGCGGCTACCTAGGTAAAGAAGAAACCTATAAGCTCCTTAGCCAATACTACTTCTAGCCTAAAATAATAGACTTAGTTAAACGCTTTATAAGCGCCTGCTACGGCTATAAGTGTACTAAAGTATTTTATATAAAGTACTAAGGACTACTATACCCTCTATTAGTACCTATACGCTAATAGGCAGATATCGCTATAGATTTTATTGTTAACCTACCACCTTATAAATAATATGGCTAAACCTATAAGAATATCCTTATAATAATATACCAACTTATAAAAGAACGCCACTATATCCTAACTAAAGGCATAGCTATAAGCGATATTGCCAATACCTTCCTCTGTAAAGTCTATTAACTATATAGGTTACCTAACTCTATTATATCTAACTGAGGTACGCAATTTAACTCTAATATATAGAGGCGGATCTGCCAACGCCTTAGTATCTCCATTAAGATATCTATATCCTTTTACTATAAAACTACTAGATAACTAGAAAACGCTAACGCTAGTATAAAGGCATACTTATAATAGGTAGTCGCCTATAGTTAGGATAACTAAATAGACTACCTTCCGCTAGGTAAATTTGCAGTAAATAACTACGTCTTAGCTATTATAGGACTTACCCTATTCTTTATAAATAAAGGTTATTACCTATAATCCGGTATAGAGCCACCAGAGCCTATTAATAAGAAACTGCTATATAAAAAACGCCTTAAGATGCTGCTTACTAATTAATATACAGACTGTATAAAAGATTTACTTAACTACTATAAAGGAGAGATGGCCTGGGCCCAAGCAAAATAAGCTTACTTTGCTAACTATTATAGAACACTACTACCTAAGATATGTGTTGGCGACTGGGTATAGTTAAATACATATAATATCTCCACATAGAGGCCTATAAAGTTACTTAATTATAAGAACCTTGGCCCCTACTAGATTAAATAAGTTATTAATAGGGGAGCCATATATAAACTAGAGCTTCCACCCGCCTTAGCTACCCATAAAGTATGGCCTATATTTTACTTATAGCTACTATACCTTTACTAGCCTAACCCTCTACTAGGACAAATATAGCCTAAACCCCTACTAGTACTAATTTAAGATAAGAACAAAGACGAGAACCATAAGGAGTGGACCATTAAATAAATTATTAACTCTAAATACTTTGGTAAAGGCAGAGGATAGCAGCTCCACTATAAAGCCACCTATATAGGATTTGATATAGATGAGCCGGAATAGCAATTATAGGAAGACTTTAAGAATGCAAAGGACCTAATTAGCAATTTCTACTACGCAAACTCACAGAAACTAGGCCTAAGTAGAGATTTTATGCCTAATCCTCTATGGGAGCCCTTATAGAGTTAAGCCGTTATATATTGCCATATAAGGGTAAATTGCCGTTAGATTGCCGCAGATTGCTATAAAATGCGATTACGTAACTGGAAAACTTTAAGATGTCCAGGAACTTTAACCAATAGTTGAAGTTGTCTAATTGGTTAGATTCTAGACGCTAAGGAAAAACTAGCCAATTAGGATTTTCTATCTCTGGAATGGAAAATCGCTATTAGCTTACCTACTACTAGCGCCTTAGCGACCCCCCTTATATCTTACTAACAACCCATAAGTCCTAAGTTAGAAGCATCTTGTCACGGGACTGCCCGTTACATGCACTACGTGGTGCGCGTAGCTGGCGTTATGGGATTCCTTTCTTTGTTTGTTTACTTCCTTGTTTAATATCGCTCGGCAGCTAGTTTGTCCGCCCCGATTGCCCCTATATAGATTCGCCCGCAGCTGCATTCTTGTTAAGCTCTCCAGCAATCCTCTTAAGTCTCCACGACAGCCATATATAGCTATCAATTCTACGAATCTGATGCTTGTTTATCTAGCGTTCGCATGTGATACATCGTCATCGTGACACATCTATATAAGCCCATTACACCTATAACAATATTTATTCTTCTTCTCTATACCCTAAGCGTTCCCCCTATATATATATAGTAACCATAGCGTTACCGGAGCTCCGCCTTAATAGGAGGGGGGGTAGTATTATAGAACCTAACTATAGGGGCCTCTATAGGAGAGCCCTGTGCTCTTATATATACCTTATATTCAACTTATATTAGCTATGCGTGGGTATATTACCTTCTTACGCTCTTAACCCTTACGATCAATTACGTAACGTCTTATAGACTCCTTAAATATATATATTTAGCTACTATTGACCCCATTCTGTAATAGACTCTAATACCTAAACTATAAAGAATTAATTAAGCTCTTTATAACTACCCTAGGTTACCTAGTAATTTTTAGACAACCCTAGATAAAGCTATATAAAGTAACCATTAATTAGAATAACCTTAAGCTTCTATTTACCGCCTCCTATTACAAGTAGAAGTGCCTTATAATTTGCTGCTTAGACCCTAAACTAAAATCTAAAAAATCCACTAGGATCTACTAGTCTAAAATTTCCACTAATTTCTACCCTATACCTAAAAGGTCTACCTAATTCCACTAACCTAAGAATTCTACTAAATTTTACTAACGTAAGACTTTTACTAACTTCTACTAAAAACCTAAAAATAATATATAACTATATAAACTAACTCTAACTACTACACCCCAAACCAAGTAAAAGCTTAAGCTTAATATATAAAAGTACCAGAAGAACTGGTATTTTACTATAAAAAGGATATTTAAAGAACCTAAACCCAAATTTAATACTAACTCTATACCTGTCGGAATGTTAGTTATGTAACGTGGTTACAAGACTACGAAGCGAGGCTAGTTAACCTAACCTTAGAGCAACCCCTTACTTCTAGACAACAATAACTACCAACTTCAACACCGCATACGTATTGTAATACAGTGATATTTATGCATGTTAATAAAGCGAGTATACCAACACTAATTAGTAGACGTATAGATTAGGAAATACGCAATAAGCTAGAGCTTAAGAACCGTACTAGAAACAGTACATAGATCGCCTAGCCTTGTCTATTCTAGTTAAAGGAGAAAGCTATATCACCCTTAAAGCTCGAGACCACGTATTAGCTTAACTGCTAACGCGTTAGATCGCCTAGAGAATTATATCTTTACTTAAAGAAGATTGCAACCTCCCTTAAGCTTAAGAGAATTTGTACTGGCCTTATAGCCAATATAATAGATCGCTGAGAGAATAATAATCTTATTAAGAACTTTACAGGCCTAATAGCTGTAAAGGATATATATACCCAAAACACCCTTACCTTAACACCCTTACCTTAATACCCTTACCTTAACGACCTTAACCTTAACCTTAACCTTAACCTTAACCTTAAACTAAACATATACAAGGACTAGTACACTACTTTATACAATAAGATGGATCCTAAATGGAAGGAGAGAATCGCTAGATATAGTTATGGGATTAATATAACAACTGCCTTAGAGAAAGACCTGGAAGAATATATAGAAACGAAAATCTATAAGTATATATATAAGAACTTTACAGATTATATACTACGGTCGCTATTCTAAGAAGAATTTAAAGGCTTTACTATTAAGGACTTTAGAAAGATACGCTCTATTACTAGAGCAAAGCTCCATACTTACCTACTCTAAAGAGGAGTATATGTCGCTATATACAGCAATAGATATCCACTTTATAAGGTTCTATATAATATCCTTATAGAAGAGGAACCTTATAAATAGACAGATAAGGAAATTATAGGAGCTCTTAAGGAAGTTAGCCCTATAATTATAGTGGCACTATAAGAATAACTTAACTTAATATAAATAGCTCTAATATAAAATTAAGCTATAACCCTATTAGTTATAGCCTCTTTAGTTCCTATAACCCCCCCCCCTATAGCCCACTACCTTCCCATACGGTACCGACGCCTATAAACCATTAACTACCTCCACTACCTCTAACGCCTGCAATTTAGCCTATAGCTATAGCTATAATACCTAGAACGTAAATACCTACCCCTATAACACCCTAACTAGCTGTTATATCTATACCCTAGCAAACTGCACCAACCGCCACCTAATAGCAAGCTGCACCTACTTCTACCTAGGATTAACTACTTACCCTCCTTACTTAACTCCTATAGACGCAGAACCAGTAATCATTGCCTACGGCAACTGCCTCTACCCTCCCTTTAGTAACTGCTCCTACCCTACCTAGTGCTCCTTCTGCCTAGTACCTTTACCCTAGTACTGCCAATACCGACCCTGCTATGCACCTGTCTATATACAGCAAAGAGGCAGCTACTATCGCCAAGATCTACACGGACGACCAGAAGTATAATAGAGTGAGTAATAGCTTTGACTTTAAGTTAACTATCTTCTATAATATCTATAAGAGAGCTGGTCTACTTCCTAAAGGCTATATAACTGCATTCCTAACTATACTAAAGGGACTTGCTTAGGATCACTACTATAATAGCAGCCTTTTAACTAGATTATTCACTAAGGTATATAACTATATGCGTTACTTCTTTAAAGGACTAGAGTACTATTAGAGAAACCTTACTAAATAGAACGCTACTAATTTCTAAGGAATTATTAACAAGAACCCTAATAAGTAAATCTATTAGAGTTTCTAACTACTCCTTAATAAGCTTTTAAAACATTGTTACGGATTACACCTAGAATTTTATACAGACCTCTTCCTTACAAATAAGCTAGTTACTGCTTGCTAAGGAGTACTAGTATACTATATTACCATTTCTAACCCTTCTAAAGACCTCTTTTAGTTGATTAGTAAGCTGCAATCTTCTATAATTATATAGGAGAAGGAATACCCTTTTTAGGCCTTAATAAGACTGTCTTAAGGAGCCTACTTTACGGATTATATATACCGCTGTGACATCTGTAATAACCGTGACCGAACCCGCTCCTATAGATAAAACACTATTAGGTCCCTAAAGACCAAGTGCTATATTTGCCAAAAGGAGAGCTGCCGCTTATGGAAATATATAGAGGAGGAGCGGAACCGTTCTAAAAATAAGTATAAAAGATATTTTAATAATAGCAAGGGCCGCAACGGTAACTTTAAAGAACGCTTCAGACAATATACTATCTACTATAAAGGAGACGACGATAATAAGTATAATAAGACTTTTAATGCTCTTGTACTAGACATAAACACTAACAAAAACACTAATAATAATAATAGTAAGGAAGAACTAGAAGACCCTAACAGCTACTACCTTATATTATTTAGGACTTTTACTATAGACGAAGCAACCTCTATAAGCGTAGAACTAGCCAATAAGGCTTATATTTACTTACTTACTATAACCTCCATAGAACCTACTACGGAAACTAACCCGTTTAACTATAATATAATAACCGCCGTTTCACGCTATACTTCCACGGTATTTATAGGAATTATAATTAATACCAGTATATTAAAGAAGTCTATGGCTGGTTACGGACAATTCTAGGCACTATAGAATGCGGACTAATCTGTAAGACTTAATACCTTAACTAAAGGACAAGTTAATGTGTAGTTTAGCATTAGAATTGCTACCTCTATTAGAACTACGGATGTTATTACCCCTATAGGCAAGATACAGTTTTATATTGTCTATATAGATACCCCCTTCTTACTCTATTTAGCGGATATAGATAGACTTTAAATCTACTACAACAACCTTAGAAACGTTGTTATTACTTACACCAAAAAAGTGCTAGTAGTGTAACGGTTTGGCCACCTATTTCTCCTATAGAGCTTATTACTATAGTTATATTTATCTAAATCCTTTAACGCGAACCCCTGCTACTTAATAAATATAAAGCTACGGCGCCTATATCACCAATTTAGATATCCCTTAGTTAAGAAATTGCAAAAGCTACTCTACTATACTGGCTATAAAACTAATAGAATGGCTATTAAGCAACTAACCAAGTTCTACTACTACTATTAGAAGTTTAGTAAATTACTAGGTAGATTCCGCTTCACCCTATAAAATAACATTAATTTTAACTATAATATTATTATTGATATTATATATATTAGCGGATCACCCCTCTTATATATTATTAATAAAGGAACGCGATTCTAAGCTAGTAGATAGCTATAAGACATTAGCGCTAAATACACATAGGACGTTCTATAGATATGTTAGATTAATACTTACCTAAGGCCACTAGACCTAATTACCTATAACGCTAGAAAGAACTTTATTAGTAAGAAATTCAAGCAATACGCCACCATTATAAAAATTAGTATAAAGGGAGTACCGGTCAAAGCACATAACTCTATTAGAATGGTAGAGCGCTACTATAGTCTATTATAGTAAGCCTACTAGATTATTATAACTAAAATCCCTAATATTAATAAGGAGATGGGACTTTAAATAGCGTTTAAAGTAATTAACAATTTAGCTAGCCCTAAAGGACTAGTTCCTATACTTCTAGTCTTTAAAGCCTACCCCTAAATGGTTAAATCCGATGCACCATCTCCTACCGTTATATAACGCGCTGCCGCAATCAAAAAGGCTATAGCAGAGATATAGAAGCTATGAGCTGAATAATAGATCGCCAATACGCTAAATATGCGAAACGGACCTAATGCTGATGCGATTTATAATCTCCCACTAAACTTACCTATTTTGGTCTGGAGAGAAGGAAATACTAGCTAAAGCGGCTATTAGAACAGGCCATTTACCTTACTTACTATTAAGGATAAAATATGCACTATTAAGCTGTTTAGCAGACCTACAGCCTTCCAATCTATAGTTGTAAAACCCTACCTTTAAGCAACTAAATCGCAGGAGCAAATTATTGGACTAAAATTACTACCTAAACCTCTACTTAGGTTAGCCCTTTCTAAGACTGTCTTAGAGAGACCTACTAAAGCTTAGTAACAACCCCTAAAACGAGGTAGAGGACGCCCTTATAAATACCCTCTACTTACGGCCATAACTAATATCACCATCTACCTATAGGATGACAGTTAATTTAGTACCCAATTTAGCGCCTCCTAACAGAAGGAGCTTACTAGTCTACTTAAAAAGGGAGTTTTTAAGATTATAAGACTTATAGATATACCATAAGGCGTATAACTCTTTAACTCGCGATTTATTAACGAGATTAAGAATAAGGGAACTAATAAAGCCTTTAAGAAATCCCAACTAGTCATATAAGCTTATAATAACTTAGAAAAGGAACTGGTTCTTACCTAATTACTAACTATTTAATAAGTTAGCTAATAACTAATTCTCTATATCGCCGCTATAAAGCTTCTATAGGCACGACTTTACCTCTAAGATATTTTATAGGCCTATATACAATCAACCACTACACTAAATTAAGAGTTTTATATACAACCTCCGCACAAGCTAATTAAGCAACTTAGAATTAATAAGGCCTCTATTCTAAAGGTTATAAAACCACTCTACGGAGTACTAAAAGCTAGTAACCACTAGTTTAAGATATATTACTCACATTATATCTAATAGTTATATATGGACTAGTCTATATACAACCCCTACCTCCTACAGAGTAACAAACCCTTTAGTATTATAGGCCTATAAATTAACAATACTCTATTCCTAGTAGATAAGACCTTTATAAACATAGAGCAAAACGAGCTATATAAGGCCAAGTTTATAGCTAAGAAACGGGAATAACTTACCGTTAATACGCCCATTAAGTTTAACGGTGGAGTTATTTAGCTACTAACTAATGGGAGTATTATGCTTACTTAGAAACAACAATATATAAACCTTAGTATAATTAGCACCAAGCTTGCCATAAGTATAAAATTAAGAGGAGCTATAAGAACCTTAACTCTAAAGGACTAGTACATTACTTAACGTGCTAGAGGTGTATATATCGCTTTAGTATACCAGCCAGAAGCCTTATTTAATTTATTCTTTACCGCCCAAGTAATTAACCCTAATAAGGAAGACATAAAACAGTTAAATAAGCATCTAAACTGGCAAATTAAGAACGCCAATAGAGGTCTTAAGTTTATTAAGTTAGATATTAAAACCCTATAGCTACTGGTATTTATAGACGCGTTATTTACCAATAATAAGGACCTCTCTTTGTAGATTAGCTACATCCTTATACTAGCTAATACTATAAAGAAGGCTAATATTGTTTATTAGAGCTTAGTTAAGTGCAAAAGAGTTACTTAGAGCGTACTAGCTTCTAAACTCTACGGCACAGCCTATAGCTTTAACATTGGCGTTATAATCAAGTCTATAGTAGATAAGATCCTACAAATTAACCTTTTATTTATGCTTTGCACTAACTTTAAGTCCTTATATAACTGTCTAGTACAACTCAGAACCACCTAAAAAAAACGCCTGATAATTAACGTAATATGCCTCCGGCAAGCCTATAAATGGAGACAGATTATAGAGGTAAAATGGATTAACGGAGAGGCCAACCCTACTAACGCTATAACAAAGGGAAAACCCTACGCGGCTCTTTAATAGCTTATTAATACAAACCAAATTAACCTATAAGTTGTAGGATGGGTTAAACAAACAAACTTAGATTTAGCTTAGCATTAGGTAACTAATTATAACAGTACAGACCCTAAATTTAACTAATTAATTAGGATTTTCTATGCCCGGCATAGAAAATTGCTATTAGCTCGCTTACTACTAGCGCCTTGGCGGCCCTTGTAATATATTAACCTACTACCCCTAATAACTCTTCTTCTTCTTCTCTTGCTTAGCGTAGTATCTCCATAATACAGTATTTTACAGGCTTTGGTTTAGAGACATTTATATAAGCCATAATACGGGTTATATAATTACGGACCTATAAAAGGAGCGTGGAAGCTATTATATATACGCTATAAATAGTCTAGAAGTAAACTTAACTTTAAAGTATAGATTAGCCTTCTTTTTAGAGTTGCTCTAGTGTCAGAATATTAGTTATGTAACGTGGTTATAAGACCATAAAGCGAGGCTAGCTAACCTAACCTTAGAGCAACCCCTTACTTCTAGACAACAATAACTACTAACTTCAACACCGCATACGTATCGCAATACAGTGATATTCGTGCACGTTGATAAAGTAAGTATACTAACAATACCTAATACCGAACCTAAAACCATATAAGAAACTAAGGATAATCTAAGCCCACTTAACACCTTAGATATCTATATAATTGGAGCTACCCTATTAGCACAACTTGCCAGGAAACCTAAATATACAATCTTTACCGTTATAATGGCTAATATTAAAAAGGCCCTAGCACTAAAGAAGTATACTAACCCTGCTATAAAAGTACTAGTCTGCCACTATAAGTACCTAGAGGTATTCTTATAAAAGGAAGCTGATAAGTTAGTAGAGTACTAACTATATAACCATAAGATTATACTTAAAGAAGGAAAACAGCTAGGATTTAGACCCCTATATAGAATGTCCTAAAATAAACTCTAAGTGCTGTAGAAGTACCTAGATAAATACCTAAGTAAAGGATTTATTAGAGCAAGCTCTTTGCCTATAGCTATACCTATAATCTTTGTTAAGAAACCTGGTAGCGGTCTATACTTCTATATAGACTACTAAGCTCTTAATGCTATTACCATTAAGAATTAGTATCCGCTCCTATTAATTTAAGAGATACTAAACTAATTAAGTAAGGCTTACTACTATATAAAACTTTACCTTATCTACGCATTTAACCGCCTCTATATTATAAAAGAAGATAAATAGCTTACCGCATTCCGCACTAGATATAAACTATTTAAATACTTAGTAACGCTATTTGGCCTTATAAATGCCCCAAGTTCATTCCAATACTTTATAAATAATACCCTACAACCTTATCTAGACGTTTTCTGTACTACTTATATTAATAATATCCTAGTATATAGTAATAACCTGTTACGGCGCTGGTGGAAAACGGTGGATTATAGTAGACGTTATGGAAGACGTAGAGTCACGTGAGCCCACGTGACTCGCGGATTGTATAAGACTTTAAGCGACGCTGCCCTTCTTCTCCTTTCCTTTCTTTAGCTTTGGATCCTCATTTATAGACAATCCAATCGTATAGGCTTGCGTGACCCTCTTGCCATGCTCGTGCCTTGATTAACTGAGTCGCTAATATTATCTAAAGCTTATTACTACTCTTCTTTCCTAAGAAGGAACTTAAAAATATCTATAAGGCTATAAATAGGACAAGGACACAGAATAGGACCCTAAGGACATCACTAGGACCATAAGGACAGGACAGACCCCTAAGAACTAAAAGAATACAAATAAAACCTAAAACCTAAAAATAGGATACACACGGACCAAAACCCCTAGGAAATAAATAAACACCGGAAATTACCTAATACCCCTACTACTATGCCAAGAAATATAGTAGCTGGCAAAGCCGCTGTAGGACCTGCAAATACCTCTAATGGTAAAACAGTCGCCATCTTAACCCCCTAGGAAGAGCTTACAGTAGCTAATGCCGAAATTAAACAGCTTTGAGAGCTGCTTGAAACCAGAAACACCCCTACACCTAGTAAGGAGTTATTAAATACCTAGAGACTTGCTATAGTCCTTAAGGCCCTAGCCTAATGTACAGCCTTAGTATTGTTATGGTCCGCGAAGGTTGCGGACCCTCTATTGCTTACAGATAGAACTGACCCTATATTTAACAATTGGAAGCTTTAACTGCAAGACAAGCTTAATATTAATGCGGACTACTTCCCTACTACCTAAGCTAAAATAGTTTATGTCTTTGGCCGTACTGGCGGGGGCGCATAGACGCATCTATGTCCGTAATATGCCTAGGACTTAGTAAACCCCTTCCTCTCTAGAGAAGAGATAATTAACTACCTGTCTTCTATTTATAAGGACCCCTATAAGATATAAAACGCCCACCTTAACTATAAAGCCCTTAATATAAAAATAATAGAGACCTTCTTGGTTTTCTAGACCCGCTTTCTACACCTAGCCGGATAGGCTTAAATCCCCTAGGAAGATTTAATGCTAGACCTCTTTAATAAGCTTACCCTAGACCTATAGCGCGCCGTACTACCAGTTTATACTACTATATAGACGCTAAAGGAACTTATAGACTAGTGCCTAGCTATTAACTAGGGCCTCTACTAAATTAAAGCATGTGCTAAGCGGTATAAGATTAGAATCTCTACTAACTAGAATATGAGTACTACAAGAACAGGCCATAGCGCCCTAGTAAAATCTACAATCCCTATAGCACCAACTATACCGCCTGCCGTTAACCTAGTGGCTAGCCATGCAGCTAGCCCTATGGTGGGTCTAGTAAATACTTAACCTATATATAACAACCCCTATAAATAGGCCCTTAGTAATTAAGGAGCCTGCTTCTTATACGGCTAGAAAAACCACTTTGTAAAGGACTACCTAATAGCGGTAAAGACAAACAAGGTCCTATTAATTTAGGAGGATGGTATAGAGTTGGAAAAAAAGGAACCCTAGAGCAAGACTCCTTTCTAGGGTTAAAAGGAATTGACATGTTATATATTAATTTAGGTTGGTTAGTTAATAGAAGAAGCTGCACTATCTCTTATACTTTATTCCGTAATAGATATTAAGTTTTAACCTCTACTTTAGCTAACTCTAGAGCAAATGCCTTTACCTTAATAGATATATAGTATGCTATAAAGCTGGCTAACTTTTTAAATGCACCCCTTAAAGAACTGCCTAAACCAATTCCTATTTATGGGTATAACGGATGGATAGGACTACCCATTACAACTATCTTGTGGATTTACCTCTGTATAGACGGACGAAGGCAGTATAATATCCCCTTTCTTATTACGGACCTAGAAAGCCATAATATAATCTTAGGAAGAAAATAGCTAGCCTATCTAGACTTACAGCTCAATGTACGGAGTAGACGGCTTGTCTGGCCTGAAACCCTACCTCCAACACCTTCTTTTATAAAGGAAATCAGCATTACAATAGAAAACCTTATACGGCCATAGATAGACACTGTTTACTAGGCCGATGCTATGTGTAGGGACCAGGCCTTTAAGAAAGATATACAGCTTAATCCGCAACGAGTCTATATACTACGCCGCCCCTAAACTACTAATATTGCACTACTAATACTAGGGACCTAGGAAGCTAGGAATTAGCTAGATAAACTAGGCCCTATACAGCCGTAAAGAATAGTAAGGAATATTAGATACCGTACTAAATAAATAGACCAGAAAGATAGCCTATAGAAGATGGAACAGGAGCTAAGGAGAGTTATAAGCCCTTAACCGCAAAATATGGTTTATAAAACGCCTATAAAGAAACCTATAAACCTTCTACTAGTTAATATCTGCTGTATTGGCGCCATAGGGTTCTACCAGAACTTAAAACGGCCCAATACTGTTGCCTTTACGACTAGCTTATACGAGATTAACCGGATAATTAAAGACAAGGAAGCCCTAGCCTGTAACCAGCTTAGTAGGGAAAGTAAGCTTATAGATAAGGAGCTAGTGGAACAGAAACTACCCTACTAATACTAGGAATTCAAGGATATATTCTCTAAGGCGGCCTCTAATATACTCCCGCCTTACTAACTATATAACTACAAGATTGAGATTAAGCCAGATAAAGAAAACACCCTTAGCTATAGCCCCCTCTATTAGTAGTCTACTAATAAACTATAGGCCACTAAACAGTACCTTGTCGACAACCTTAATAAGGGCTTTATTAAGCCTAGCTAAGTCCCCTTTAGTGCACCCATTCTCTTTACAAAAAAGCCTAATAGTGGACTCTGTTTCTGCATTAACTACTATAAACTAAACTATATAACCCGTAAAGACTAATATCCGCTGCCCTTACTTAAGGAAACACTAGCCCGCATAAGTAAGGCTAAGATTTTTATAAAGCTTAATATCTATTAGGCCTTTTACCAAATTAGAATAGACCCTAGATCTAAGGATCTTACTATATTTTAGACCCGCTACGGATTATATAAATATAAAGTACTACCTTTTAGACTAACTAATGGACCAGCTACATACTAGCGGTATATAAATAATGTACTCTTTAACTACCTTAATGACTTCTGCACAGCATACCTAAATAATATTATAATTTACTCTAAGGATGAACTAGAATATAAGGGACACGTCTATAAAGTCCTATAACGGCTCTGCAAAGCCAGTCTCTAGGCTAATATTAGAAAATCAGAGTTTAGTATTAAACGTATAAAGTACCTAGGATTTATTATTAGTATAAATGGAATTAAGGCAGACCTAGAAAAAACAGCTGTAATTAATTAATGGGAACCCCTAAGGACCGTAAAGGGAATATAGTTATTCTTAGGCTTTTGCAACTTCTACTAACGCTTTATTAAGAATTACAGCAGAATTGCGTGGCCTCTAAGCCACCTTACTAAAAAGACTCAACCCTTCCATTTTAATGCCGCGTGTAAATAGGCTTTTGACAAACTTAAGAAATGGCTAGTCTCTACTCCGTTACTGGCCCATTTTCACCTAAAACGGCCCTTAAGGCTAGAAACGGATGCTTCTAATAGTGTAATAGCTGCTATATATTCCCAGAAACAGCCAAATAGAGAATAGCACCCTATTGCATACTATTTAAAAACTATAATAGATGCTGAGTTAAATTACCACATTTATAATAAAGAAATGCTGGCTATTATCTCTAGCTTTTAGCACTGGCGTGCGCAGCTAGAAGGGACCCATAAACCTATTTAAGTAGTCTTAGATTATAAGGCCTTAGAATACTTTATAACAACTAAAGCCCTTATAGCCCGGCAGGCACGCTAGGCAGACATCCTATTACAGTTTAACTTCCTAATTATATATAGGCCAGGCGCAACAAACCGTGCGGATGCTCTTATAAGGCGTAAACAGGACCTAGATAACTAGACGGCTATAAAGATTTCATTACAGACCTAGACACTACTACAACTAAAGCACCTTAACCCCTGGATATAGGCAGAACTAAATACAGATCCTTTAGACGCTAGGATATATCCCATCAACTCCATGGAACTTAACCTTATTAATAAACTGCTGTAGGTAAACCGTACAGCCCCTTCTCTATAGGAGTACCGCAAAAAGGTAAAGGATGCTACTAGCCCATAGTCCCTCAAAAACGGACTACTTAAGCACTAGGAACGGCTAGTGGTGGCAGAGGAACAGAATTTATAGACTTAGCTTATTGCCAAAGCACATACTTAGGTCTCTACGGCCTACCCCAGAAAAAATAAAACCCATAGAATTATTAGCGACCGCTACTACTGGCCTAGAATGGTTATAGATATTAACCGCTATATACAGAACTGCGATAACTGCCGTAGGTCTATAATTCCACGAGACAAGACCCTAGGGCTATTAAAGCCACTCCCAATACTAGAACGCCCCTGGCAGCATATCTCTATAGACTTCTATAAGTTACCTACGGACCGCAACGGATATAATATGGTTATAATTCTAGTTAACCGCTTTAGCAAGCGCCCGCTCTTAATCCCCTATTATAAGAATATTAATTCTAAAGAGGCGGCCTAACTGTATATCTACTATGTCTACTAAATTTACGGACCACTAAATACTATTATATCTAACCGCGGGCCGTAGTTTATATTAGCCTTCTAGAATAAGTTTACCCAAATCCTAGGTATTAGGCTAAAGCTCTCTACAGCATACTACCCCTAGACAAACAGTTAGACGGAGATTATAAATTAATACTTAGACCAGAGACTCCGGCCCTTTATTAACTACTTTTAGGATAACTAGGGCAAACTACTACCTATAATAGACTACGCCTAGGCAACTCTACCCCATAACTCTACAGAGTTTGCACCTATTTAGCTAGAAATAGGATACTTACCCCATATAAGCTTTGACTAGGAGAGACCGGAAGGACCACAGACTATACACGAAAAACTATCTTATAAGGAAGCACAGCAGTATACTAGACGCTTAGAAGAAGTATAGGCGGTAGCCTGCAAGAACCTAGAGAAGGCCTAGAAATTAATAGAATAGTAAGCAAATAAGCATAGGCGTAAGCCTGACTTTACCGTAGGCAATAAGGTCTAGGTTATAACAAAGAACTAAAAAACAGAACAGCCTAGCTATAAGCTAGACTATAAGATAGTAGGACTATATAAGATCCTTAATAAAGAAGGCAACTTATATAAGGTTAAACTCCTAAACTTAATTAAAGTCCATCCTGTTTACTTACCAGATAAGCTATGGAAAGCTGCAAATAACCCACTACCTAGACAAAAGAATAAGCCTCTACTACTAATTTAAGTTAATGGCGACAATAAATAGGAAGTTAACAAAATACTAGCCTGTAAACTAGTACGAGGAACGCTAAAATACCGTATCCAATAGAAAGGTTACAATCCAGACCCAACCTGGTACCCCGCTTAGAACTTTATAGGTTGCCCCTAGAAGCTTAAAGAGTTCCATAACCAATACCCTAATAAGCCAGGACCCCTAAAGTATCTAGACGAGTAGATAGAGTGCTAATATAGCAAAGACAATAAGCTACCTGTCAAGTATATAGATAAAAACACCCCACGGACATACAAAGCCTAAGGGCAGGCTTTTTCGGAGGGGGGGGTAATGTTACAGCGCTGGTGGAAAACGGTGGATTATGGTAGACGTTATGGAAGACGCAGAGTCACGTGAGCCCACGTGACTCGCGGATTGTATAAGACTTCGAGTGACGCTGCCCTTCTTCTCCTTTCCTTTCTCTAGCTTTGGATCCTCGTTTATAGGCAATCCAATCGTACAGGCTTGCGCGACCCTCTTGCCGTGCTCGTGCCTCGATTGACCGAGTCGCTAACATAACCTAACTAAATATAAGAAATATGTTAACCTTGTCTTAGAAGCCCTGCGTGGAGCTGGCTTATAATTAGATATAAATAAGTGCAAATTCTATAAAACGGAAGTCCTATACCTTAGACTTGTTATTTCTATAAATAGTATATAAATGGACCTAAAGAAGATTGAAGTAATTATAAACTGGTAAGAACCTAAGAATGTTAAGGACGTAAGAGCCTTTATAGGATTTGCTAACTTCTACTAACGGTTTATTAATAACTTCTCCGCCCTAGTCTTACCCCTTATAGCTCTAACCTAAAAAGATAAAACCTTTATCTTTAATAAGGAATATAAGAAGGCCTTTACCTATTTAAAAGTCATATTTACTACCGCACCTATACTCTAATACTTTGACCTAAACTGAAAGAGTATTGTAAAAGCTAACTTATCTAACTACATTACTGGAGGTATTCTATCTTAATATAATAAGGAGGGAGTACTGCACTTTATAGTATACTTCTTAAAATAACTAAGCCTAGCTAAATATAACTACGAGATCTACAATAAGGAATTGTTAGCTATTATTAGATGTTTTAAATAATAGCGACCCAAACTAGAAGGCGCTGGATTTCTAATTAAGGTCCTTAGCAACTATAAGAATCTATAGTACTTTATAACCATAAAACAGCTAAGTTATTATTAAGCCCACTAGTAAGAATATCTATCTTAATTATAATTCTTAATTATATACCGCCTAGGCGTTTAAGGTTAAAAACCTAATGCCTTAACCTAATGTTTATAAGATATACTAGTATAGGAAGAAGTATATACCTACCGCAATTAAACCTTGCTTTGCCCCAAATTATTTAATCACCTAGCTAAAGACCTTACAGTATATGTCCTTAAAATAACTAATTAATTAATTAAACAGATTATAATTAACGTATTCCACCATTAAGTGAGCTAACCTATTGAGCGAGCCACCTCAATACCCTACCAAAAACTAGAAAATCCATACCTTAATATCTCGACAACCACTTAATAATAAATTCTAATAATTTAGATTTAGACTTTTATATATACTCTACAGCTTCTATTAAAGTTGCATTATAAATAGTTTAGTGGTTTTTAAGATATAGTAATTTGGCCTTATTTTATGTAACGGAGCCTTATAGTAGTAACTACGGTAGACTTGTTAATGGGCTAGGTATATAGGTATAAATAATAAGTTAACAACGTAATAACAACTAGTGGAGTAGTTGCCTAACAGATTAACTCTAATTATATTCTGAGATTCACTATAAAGAGAGAACTATCTAGGTAGGGACTGTGGTCCTTTAAATACACAACCATATACCTAAGAAATCCCTTCGCTCCGTAAGGTACGTGTGCTCTATACGCTCTATATAGATTATATAGATTATATTACGTAACCTTAGCTACCATTTTTTGTTATATGGTTCTACCAGATCTATCCTAGACCGTGCCTATATTAACTAACTAGTTTCTTCTAACTCTTCCCTAAGTAGTTGTAATATTATACTTAAGCTATCTATAACACTATGTCCCTTCTCTTTATCTTCGTCCTTAAAGATTCCTAATATCTCTAAGTCGTCCACTAGAGGTATAATGTCCGTCTAATTAATTTGGTTGATATCTTTACTTATTATGCCCTCTAAGGTCTCTAAGCCTTCGGCCTCTTCCTCTATAGCTCGTCAGTTTTATACCGTTGCTGCGATACTATCTCTTAGTAAGATTATACTATCTCCGTATTCTTATTGTGCGAAAGAGGGGTTAGTTTATATTATGCTGGCAAGTCCTTTATCTCGGTAACCTTCCTCTTACTTAAAGTGCACTAAAGTAAACGTTTAGTCGTCCTGCGACGTTTACTCTATCTCTAACGCTAAGTATACGCGTCCTATAACTCTTAGTAGTCTTTAAGTTCCCTAAGTAACTTATTATAGGGTCTTACGTTTAATCTGCCGCTGCGAAGCTTAATAATAAGTTGGCTGCCTCCCTTGCGGAGCTTTAGCGTACTTATGCGGCTTATAAGGCCTACTTATCTACCTTTACGCATTTGCTTTGTCTCAAGCGCGTTTATAAGAAGGTTTGTTTTAAGGAGTAGAAACTTGTTTAACAGGGTTTGTTTAAGCTAGGTAATAAAAGAGTAGCGTCTCTAGAGAAGGAAACAACTCTAAGTAATATAGCAGTTGCTCTTCCCAGGTCCCTTTTAGGTAACTTATCCTTTAGCGATCCTTTTTTAATACTTTCTAACCTACTTTCTTTTAATACTTCTATACCTTTCCTATAGCGTTTTTTAGGTTACTTAGTGGTTCCTAGGTAGTCTCTTTATAGCCTATCCACTTTACTTTATACCACGTTTTATTATCTACGTCCTTATAACTAACAATCTTTAAAACTTGCCATTTATCCTCTTCCTGCCCTCTATACGTATCTGCTTTATAAACTGGTAGCTTAACATTCCCGTATAGATTCTTATTTTAGCTAATAGGTTTAACTTATACGTAACCAATAAAATCCTCTATACGATTTTAAAAGGTCCTAGTCTAATATAGTCTAACTTCTTACTTAGTCGTCAACTCTTGAAATTTTTATATAGTAGCCACACTTTATCTCCCTCCTTAAGATCTGGTCCCTTAGATATCTTAGTATTATAGTACCTTTTTATTCTTTCTTGTACTAATTTAGCTATTTCCTTAAGGTCTATATAAAGATTTATTAACATCTCCATTCTTTCTTTAGCTATACTGCTTGTCTTCTTTACTTAATATAGCAATAATAATATTCTTGGCTCGTATCCATAATTCGCCTTAAATAATAATGTTCCCATTCCTTTTTATAGTATTGTATTATACGTAAACTATGTAACTGGTAGTAATAATACCTAATTATTCTATACGTAATTAATATAATGCCTTAGATACTGCTCTAGTGTCTAGTTTAATCTTTCTATTTGTCCGTTTGTCTGCGGATAATATGCTATTAAGGTTGCTACGCAAACTTCTTATTCCGCCAAGAATACCTCCCAGAATACTGCTATAAATCTTAGATTTCTATCCGATATGATTTTATTTAGTGCTCTATACCTTATAAATACTTCCTTAATATAGATTCTAGCAACATCTTTTGCTAATATCTCCTCTATACACGCTATAAAGTATCCCTACTTTATAAGCTTATCCACTATTACTAAGATTGTGTTATAATTTCGTCCACTAATAAGATCTTTTAACTTTAGTAACTTAATAATAAAGTCCTATAATATAACTTCCTATAGTCTGCTTAGTACTTTAATAGGTTATAGCTCTCTATACAGCTTATACCTTATTAGTTTATTTTTTTTTAGCAATCTAGACATTCCTTTATAACTTATCTTGCTAGTCCCCAGATTCCTTAAATAATATACTCCTCTTAAAGTCTTAACACTAAGTCTATAGCTCTATTGTGTCCTTACATTAGTCCCCTATAGAATAACTTAATAAACTCTTTTGTAATAGACCTTGGAACGTAAGTTGCCTCTTTATTTTTATACTGTTCTATGTCTGGATTCTCTACCTATATGTCTTAGATCTTCTATATCTAATTACTCCCTAGTAATTTATAGATCTAATTCTCTCTAGTTGCTGCGATCTTTAGATAGTTATACCTAATTAGTCTATCTTAATCCTTTTGTAGTAAAGCCCCTAATGGCTTTTTATTATTTTATAATTCTGCCTTCCTGCTAAGTATATCTGCTCTTACATTTTTAGTACCCTTAGTATACTAAATTTTAAAGTAATACTCTATAAGCATTTCCGCCTATCTAACCTATCTTCTATTTAGTTCCTTTATTATTAGGAACCCTATTAGGTTCTTATGGTCCATCTTAACTATAAACGGTTTCTCTATGCCCTGTAAGAATGCTTTCTATTTCTTTAATGCTGTAACTATACCTAACAACTCCTTATTATAGATGTTATAGTTCAGTTCTAGTAGTGTTATTTTCCGACTATAGTATGCTATTAGATGCTATATATCCTAATACTTCTATAGTAAATATGCTCCTAGTGCAAAGTCTAATATATCCGTCTTAACAACCGTTTCTAACTTTGGTTGGTAGATCTTGAGGATCGGTCCTTAGGTAAATAACTCTTTTAGTTCTTTAAATAACTTCTTTTACTCCTCCGCCTAAACCTACGGTTTTTCTTTCTTCGTTAGCCTTATAAACGGCTTAATGCTCTTTAACCACTATGCTATAAACCTCCTATAGTAGTTGTAAAACCCTAGAAACGATCTTAGTTGCGTAACGTTCTCTAGTTCTTGCTAGTTTACTATGGCTTTGACCTTCTTTAGGTCTATGCTAATCTTTCCTAGTTTGATAATAAATCCTATAAAATTGGTCTTTTTTATAAAGAATATGCATTTTTTAATTGCTACTGGTATCTGTTCCTCTTGCAGTCTTTTTAAGACCTACTTAATATATTCTTTATATTCTTCCTTGCTTATTAAGTAGATAATAATGTTGTTAAGGTATACTATAATAAATTTATTGAGGTGTTTTCCTAATATACTATTAATTCTTTTTTGGAACGTTGCTGGTGTATTTATAAGCCCAAACTATATAACTAATGGCTTATATAGTTCTTCCTTTAACCTAAAGGCTGCCTTCTATTTGTCGCCTTCTTAATCTAAATCTAATGGTACGCCTACCTTAGATCTATCTTTATAAAGATTTGCGCATTACCTATCCTATCTTGGATTTTGCTAATTAAGGGTAAAGGATACCTATCCTTTCTAGTAATGCTGTTTAACTATCTATAGTTTATACACATCCTAAGTTTTCTGTCTTTCTTTAGAGTGAATAATACTAAATATCCTGCTAATAACTATGACGGTCTAATATATCCCTTTTATAAGTTTTCCTAGATAAACTCCTTAAGCGCTTATTACTCGGTTTTAGTAAGCTTATAGATTGGAAAGAACTTTAGATTTGTTTCTGGTTCTAATTCTACATTATAGTCCTATGCTGTATATTCTAATAGCTTTTTACTTTCTAGTAACTATAACTTTTTACCATACTTATGGTATCTTTTTGGTATATAACTTAAGCCTTGCTTAGTCTCTTTATATATCGCTCCGACTTAGTACTATACTAACTTGGCTTATTGTCGCATCTTGCGTTATTAAGTATCTTTAATATTGACCTAACCTATAACCTAATTAATCCTTAGATTATATTCCTGTAACTAAGGCATTTTTAGTATTGCCTCGTCCTTTTCTAATGGTAGGATATTAAAAGACATTTTAACTTATCTTCCTTTAATAGTTAACTAAATAAGTCCTATTTTAAGATTAATAATGCCTTCTCTATAGGCTATTTAATCTCCTAAAGTTGTTGTAAGTAGATATGGGTGTTCCTTTTATCTGTATAGTAACCCCATCCTTTCTACTGCTGCTAGTAATATATAGTTCCTTATTACTCTACTGTCTACTAGTGCTTTAAACTACTAATCTTGCCATTTTACTTATAAGTTTAGGTGCCGTCCTTAAATTCCTTTAAGGGTTTAAGGCTCTACTACTAGTTCCCTCTAGTCCTATAGGCCTCCCCTTTTCCTAACTATTGGCTACTAGATCCTATTTATACTTAGTCCTTTTCTTTTCCTCTATGTGCTATAGATAAGTATTCTCTAAATAATTTTACCACTATTTTCTATCTAGGCATTTTTCCGTAAGGAATCCTCCTAGTTAAAGTATTAGGTCCCCTTAACTCTGTACTTCTACTAGGTGCTATCTATATATATACTTAGTATCTCTAAACCGTCTTTCTTCTAGTACCTAATATATCCTTTTTAGGTATTTTCGGTTCTTATCTTTAGGTGCTCTATATATGTTGCATATATTATCTATATAAGCTATCCATAATAGTGTATAATGCGCTAGGTGACTTAGGTTAACTCTTAGTTTATCTTTATCCTTAAGTTTAAACCTCTATCTAACTAATCTAACTATTAGCCTTTCTTCTGTAGGTACTAAGATCTATTACTTACTTCTCTAGTCCCTAAATCCTTCTTCTAGGTTCTTTAACGTTATAATTAATGCTCCTTTAATGTAACTTATACGTTTTTCCGTAATAGGTTAGTCTTAGACAACTTTTTCGTCTAGCCATATATAGAAGTCTTCCTATTTATTGCTATGTCGTTGCCTATACCACTTTTTGTATAACTAGTTTAGTATATATAGTCTGTCTATTAGAAAGTACCTTATTATTACTGCGTTGTAACATTCTTTGGTATATTTTCTTTAAACCTAGTTAGAATCCCTAGGTCCTTCTCTTATTCCAGTTTATTTAACCACTTTACTTTAAGCGTCCCTGCCTTAGGCCTATTAGTAACTCTTTATACGGGTGCTCTATCCCTTATATAACCTATTACGCTAAATCTCTGGTCTAGTTTTTGCTCTTACTATGCGATAATTTTTGCTTTAAATTTATCTATAGTTTCTTGCTTTCTGTGTCTTATAGCTAGATTCTTAAAGTTGTCTTGCTTCTTAATTCCAGTATTAACTTTTTAATCTTTAGGCTAAATACTACATTTACCTAGAACTGACATCCTTACTTGTTCCCTAAACTCGTAGTTCTTAAACTTACATCCTATACTTATTTGTTTGTCTTTAAACTAAGCCATTACTCTTTCCTATTGGTTTTCTTCCATTATAGGTACTTAAGTCTTTTTTATTACACTTTATAAACCTTAGGTATATCTTATCTCATCTTAAGAATCTTAAGCGTCTCTTATCTTTTTATAAGAATCTTAAGCCTGTGGCCTTTTACCTTTTATAAGTGGTAAGCTAGTACTAGCAGTCGTCTACTTGCTTAATTATCTTTAGATATTACTCCTTTTATCTTATAAAGCAATAGATATTATATCTAACGGTGTTATAATACCTGTTATTAATCCTTGTTCTATAGAGGTCTTGGTCTCTACTTCTATTACATTATTAAGGTTTAAGCGCTCCCAGTTAGCCTCTCTTTCTTTCTCATTGCTATTAATTAATAAGTATTCTAACTCTATTGTTATTGTTGCTAATCTTTATCCGTATATTGCTATAATATCTTAATCTAGCTTATAAAGTTAATCTTATTCTTTATCTGACTTTCTGGTTCCTTTAAGTCCTCTTAACTCTAGCTCTTATGGCTAATAGCTTACACCGTACTTAGCGTCCTTATAAATTTAGCATGCGTTATTATAATAAAACGTAAAGTGTTTAATTAAACACTTCTTGGTCCTGCGCAACATCCCTATATTTATATTATCGTACTCTAACAACCTAGTACCCTTTACCGCGTAGTTACTCTAACCACCTCTACAGTCTCTAGTAAAATAACCTTATTTTCCGCAATTTATATAAGCTCTATCTTTAAACCATTTTTCCTGTTATAGAGTCCGCCTAAACGTCTTCTGCTACTAAGATCCCTAATTTGGTCTCTACTCCTTAGTTCTATAATTACTTAATTCTTAACCTTTAGGTTTCTATAGTTTCTTTATCCATCTCTTAGATTCTTTAGTACTACTTAAGTCTATTAGCTTTACGCCATTCCATAGTTTTTAACTCTATATCTATTATTGCATACTTTGCGCCTTATATAACTATAGAACTCTATTTTACCCTTTTTTAGCTTATTCCCTTTAGTAGATTCTATTGTTAATCTTTATTAATTAATCTATTAAGTCTTTTAGACTTTCCGCATCTTCTATTAGGATAATTACGTCCTAAACTTTTGTAACGGGACTAGCCCAGTTACAGTAGGAATGTCTCGGTGAAACACTTAACAGATAAATTCCGATGCTTTAATCAAATTCTGCTAAATTCTACTAAGTTAATCGAATTCTGCCAAATTCCGCTAACTCGATTAATTTCCACCAGTCTCCACTAAATTCCACTAATGTAATGGAATTTGGTTAAAACCTGTTAAAATCCATATAGGCTTGTGCCCACGCGTCTGCTGCTAAGACCATAAATATTTAGTTATAAGTTTCCTATATTCCTTTCTCTTCTTTATACAATGTCTTATACTCTACAAGAGCTATATACCCTTAGATTTAGATAGAATTTATATTATTCCTTTAAATCTTCCCTAAAGCCTCTTCGCGCCCTTATACTACATTGCGTTAAAACAACTACTATTAAAATGGCAAACGAACCCAAATCCCTTTTAATAACCATGAGTATTATAACCCTAGTTAGGGAATAGTTAACTATAATGCAATAGTCCTTTATGGACGCCTTAGCTTAGTAGCGGGCTACACTAGAAGCCCAGCACTAGCGATTAATGGAAGCACTCCGCAAAGAACTCCGCAATGTTAAGGCATTTACGTTATAGACCCTAATAGCAACACCTATAAACAAAATTAAAATAATGGTACCTGAACCTAACGCGTTAAATATAAACACCAAACTAGTAACAGTAGCTTAACCTATACCTGTAGCGAACCCAGTACCTACTATAAAATCTAAAAAGCTCCCTAATTCTCCGATATTTAATAGAAACTAAAATAACCTATATCCCTTTATAACCAAGCTCCGTCTTAAACTCTTAATAAACTATAATTAATACCCCACTAAGGCTAGTAAGGTTAGCTATAGAATATCTTATTTAAGTAAGGACGCTGTATAAACTATAGATCTATTCTTCCGCAATGGCACTTTTGTTAATTTTAAAACCTTTATCTCTCTACTAGAACGAACGTATAATAACGCCAGCCGCGAATACACAGCTATTACCAAACTTAAAAACCTATAATAACGGAACTGAGACTTCACTAGCTTCTTTTTGGAATTTTTAGGCTTTATTAGTAAACTAGATTAGAATAAAGCCGCTAGAGTCACTACCCTTTAACAAGCTATTTTAGATAAGATTAGAGCCTAGTTAGTAGGTAGAGAACTGCCAAAAAACCTATCCGAATTTGCTATGATATGTTAACAAATTAATAAAGACCTTTAATATAATAAATAGACTTATTCTCTAAAGTCAACCACACCTTACGTTTAAAACTTCTTGAAACCGGTATATGCTCTAAGGCGCGATCCTTCTCTGAGACCTAAAAGCCCTACGTACGACCCTATGGACCTTAATGCCACCCAATCCTATACACCCTTAGGAACTAACGAATGAAGAACATAAGCCACAAATAAAGAATGTTTTGGATACGGTAAAAAAGAATATATTTAAAAACATTGCCAAACTTACCCTTTTAAAAAAATCCGCCGTAGTTCCTCTTAATTCTTAAGTTGTACCTAATCCTTAAATTATACCCGTTCTTCGAGCCGTACTTATTCCTTAAATTGTACCCATGCTATAAATTATACTTGGACGTTACAAAGTACCTTGCCTTTAGTTAACTTGGAAAACGAATCGTCCTAGGGCTAAATCGCGCCTTAGGACAAAAAGTGGAAGAGTATAAGTGTCTAGGCTCTTCCAGCGCTAATATACAATACGACTCCCTTAATATATTTAGCGAAATTTAAATACTTAGAAAATAGAAGGAAGTATAAATCCTTATAGACAGCGGAGCCACTAGTATAGGCTTTATTAATACGAACTACGCGAAAACTTAACGCCTAAATTTAAAGAAACTTGATGAGCCTTAAGGCCTATAAGGCTTTAATAGCAAACCCTTAATATATAGCGAAATAACGCACTACGCTCTTATAAAATTGCGGATAGGTAAACACCTTAAATACGTTTCCCTATTTATAACACCCTTAAAGCACTATAAGATAATACTTAGACATAGATGGCTGAAACAACACAACCCTTTAATTAGCTGGGTTAAAGAAATACTAAAGTTCCATACAACCTACTGCCGAAGTTATTACTTAAAAAACCATTTGCCCTATAAACATATACATAACTATTTAAATTTAATATAATATAAATTACCCTTGCTATGAACCTTGAGCTAATACAATAAATCTATAACTGCTAATTATGGTAAAGAATGCGAAGATATTACGTTAAACCCTCTTAAAATCTGTATAATATAGGCTGCGCCTTTTATCTTATTAGCAAAAAGACAAGATTATAAAATCTTTGCTATGACTATAGAAGACATTAAGAAAGCACTAGAACCAAAACAGTATCCTAATCCTTAACCTTTTATACCCAAAGAGTACTATAACCTAATTAATGAGTTTAAAAAACGATTTGTAGACTAACTAGCCCCATACTAAGAAAAGCACGATTTTAAGATAGAACTTGAGCCTGGTATAATACTAAAGTTCGGTCCGCTATACGGCATATTACGAGAAGAACTGCTTGTAATATAATAATACCTTAATAAGTATCTAGAAAAAGGATTTATTCGCCCTAGTTAATCTCTATTCGCCTTACCTGTGCTATTTGTTAAAAAGCTAGGAGGAGGCTTAAGATTCTATGTTGATTATTAAGCTCTAAACGTAATTACGATTTGAAACTAATATCCGATTCCCTTAATTTAAAAGACGCTTAACTAATTAGCGAAGGCATGGTACTTTATAAAGCTTAATATAATTGCTGCCTTTAATAAAATTTATATATATAAGGGAGATAAGAAGTATATAGCCTTTTATACACAATAGGGACTCTTTAAATACCTAGTAATGCCGTTTAGCGTAAAGAACGGTCCTAGTACATTTTAGCAATATATTAATAATACACTTTGTAAATTCCTTAATGTATTTATTACCGTGTATATTAATAATATCTTAATCTACTTGTCCTTGCTTTCTAAATATTAAAAACATATTAGAATGGTCCTTAAACGCTTATAAGACGCGGGCTTATAATGTAATATTAAGAAATACAAGTTCCACGCGTCTGAGGTTATATACTTAGGCTTAATTATATCCTATAACGGAATTAAAATGGACCCTAAGAAAGTCGCTGCGATTATAAACTAGGAAAGTCCTAGCAATATATAGGATATTTAAGGATTTCTAGGATTCGCAAATTTCTATTAACGATTTATTAACTACTTCTTAGAAGTTACTTAGCCGTTAGTAAACCTAATAAAGAAAAACGTAAAATTTAAATAGACCGCTAGATGCGAACGAGCTTTTAATAACTTAAAATATCGCTTTATAACTATTCTAATCCTTGCTTACTTTAACCCTAACCTTAAATGTATCGTTAAAACGGACTTGTCAGATTATACGCTAGGGGGAGTGTTATCGCAATATAATAAGAATAGCGAACTACGTCTAGTAGCCTTTCTCTCCCAGAAACTCGCCCCTGCTAAATTAAACTACAAGATATACAATAAGGAACTACTTGCGATCGTTAGATACTTTAAATAATGGCGTCCTAAGCTAGAAGAATTGTTGTTTCTAATACACGTGTTAACGGACCATAAGAACCTGTAATATTTTATAACTATAAAACAATTAACACAACGCTAAATTTGTTAGGCCGAATACCTCTTATAATTTGACTTTAAGATTATGTATTAACCGGGCAAACTTAATTAAAAGCCTAACGCATTGACATGACAATTATAGGACTTACCTGCGAACGCCTTAAATAAACGGATTATAAATTAATTATAGATCTTACTACCCCCTAAACGTTTTAAAAAACTACATCCTATATTTCTAGATATAGAACTTAATAGAAATAAATCGGAAGTTAATAAATAGGAAATAGAAATTAATAAGCTAATAAAATACTGTATAATTATAGCACGTGGTATACCAGACGCGTAGTTACGCGTTTAGTGCACCAACCACTTATATGCTGACTAATTAGGGGGGAGGCGCGTCAGTATATAGACTACGTAGTCTACCTTAATAGAATTAACAGTCACTACCATCCAAACGAGCATATAATACTATACGTATTTTGTGCCCCTGGATATAACTCACCTTGTATTATTAAGTTAATACAAACACTGATTAATAAGCACGCATAGATTAGCAATCACTCAATACCTCCCCCTAAGCGATACACAACAGCAACCACCCGTTTATATCCTAGTACGACCTACTAGAAGGTTAGAAGTTGGGGATTACGGACTACATTACCATCTCTATATACTTATTTAAGTCTTAGTACGGTTTACTAGAAGTTTATAAACGCGAATATAGGCCTTTACAGAACCCCCTACCCTCCTACAAACCTTTATGGACCTGTTAACCAATTTTACGGACCATTATAAGACCTCTTAAACTATTACGGACCCGTTAACTAATTTTACGGACCGTTACAAGACCTCCTCTACCCGCCACAAGCTACTACCACCCGTTATAGCTTATACAGATATACTACGCTATATAATATAGCAGATATAAGCAAGCAAATCAACAAAGGTTAAAAGAAGTGGAGTTAAGGAATTAACCTTATATCTACGGACGGCGTTAACAACTATATTAATTTTAAAATCCTTAAATACGGACACTTTAAGCTTCTAAACGACGATCTATGGGAACAATATAAGGAAGACTTTACAGATTTTATAGAAGCTATTTTTAAGACTTACAACCTTATAGCTACCCGCAACCTACGAACCCTCTTATATAACCAAGGTGTATGGGTTAAAAAGGACAGACAAGTTACTATTACACAGTCTCTATATAACACACTATATAAGGAGGACCAAACGGAATGGACTAAAAAGTAGATCCTAGATTATATTAAAACCAACAGACTCTTTACCTCTTTTAAACTAAACAGGATCTCCGGTCTTATAGACAACCTATTTAACTAAATTCGTCCTACAGACCAAAAAAATCTTAGAATTAATCTTACGGGCCAAAGCATACCTAGTACTTAAATTACGGACCACAATACCCCCATAAACCAAAATACGGACTAAAACCCTTCCATTGCTTAAGTTATAGATCCGCAAACCACCTAAGCAAAGACCTATAGCAAGGAGCTAGCTAACCTAGCTAAACTCTATACCAACAAATCCAAGTATAGCGGTAAAAACGACAACTTTAACTTTAAACTAACTATCTTTACGGACCTCTATTAGAAGGCTAATATTCCTAAATAAGAGTTCAGCCAAGCCTACTCTACCATACTGCGCGGCCTAGCCCTTAATCACTATTATACCAACCTTAAGAGTAACCCCCTTAGTGTTCCTTTTAATAAGCTATATAAGGCTACACGCAACTACTTTAAAGGGCCAAAATATAAGCGTAATATCCTTACCTAATGGAATACGATTAAGTTACGGACCGTAATTAATAAGAATACCAAAAAATCAATTACAGAGTACCTATAAATTCTTATTAAAGACCTCCAGCACCTACAGCACAGCCTTAATATTAAGCTTTAAATGGACAACTTCCTATATAACAAGCTTATTACAGCTTGCCAGGAAGTAGAACCCTACAAATACGCCTATTATAAGCCTATAGACACCTTAACTGGCCTTATTAATGATTTACGGTCCTCTATTATAACGTATAAAGTTTTAAATCCTCTAGGCAGTACTTAAGCCTTTATTACAGACCTATAAAACCCGCAAACTAACTTAGATGCCTACTTTACGGACCGTTGCTACCGCTAGCAGTACCTATACCAACTAAGTCCTACCCATAACCCCCACAGCAACTCCTATATAAAAGTATACCCCCACAAACAAACCAACCAGAAGTGCTTTATATGCGGCAAGAAAGGATATTAGTCTATAAAGTATACCTAGGAAGAACATAACAAGTCTAAGAAGAGATTTAACAATTAGATTAACTAGTTTATCTTAAACTACAAAAAAAAGGAAGTAGAGAAGCCTCTTAATAAGTTAATAGAAGCCCTTATAATTGACTTTAACTTAGATACTTAGGAATAGGAGACCTTAAAGACATTCCTAACTACTATTAGAACTTTTATAGACGGCCAAGCCTTTAACATTACGACTATATTAGCCGACCACTCCTTTATATACTTAATTGCACCTAAAAACCAGCCCGTAAGCACACCCGTTAGATCCGTTATAGATGTTATAGACCGCGAATAGGACCCATTTGCATATATTACTACAGAACGCTATACCCCTAAAGAATTCTATAGCGTTATAATCGATATAGGTGCCTCTAAGAAGTCTACTACAGGTTACAGACAATACCTTATATATAAGACCACCGCAAATAATAATACGGATATTGATACTATGCAAACTAGGGCCATAAATGTTTAATTTAGCATTAGCTTAACCACATTAATTAAATTAGTTGCAGTTAAGACTCTAATTAGCCTAGTTAATTTCCATATAGTAAAAGCGGACACTTCTTTCCTACTCTGCCTTGCGGACATAAACAGGTTATAGGTTTACTATAACAATATTATAGACACCTTAATTGGCCCTATAACTGCCCTAGGAAGCAAGCATATTACCTTACCAATTATATAATAATTTGGACACCCGTTCCTTATATAGGGAGAGACTTTACGGACCTATATTTAGGAATCTTTTAACTATAACCCATGCTACCTTACCAGTACGGAAATCCACCGCCTATACCGCCGTTTCGGCCACCCATTAGCCAAAAAACTATATAGAGTCCTTAAACGCTCTAGACATAACGACATTAATAGGAAGGCAATTAACCACCTAACTAAATACTGCTTCTTCTACTAGAAATATAGACGTTCCCTAGGCCGATTTAAGTTCACTCTTTATAAAGACCTTAATTTTAACCACTTAGTGTATATAGATATTATATATATTAACAGCAGTCTAGTATTACATATAATTAACGAGGCAACCCACTATCAAGCCGCCCGTTGGTTATAAAATATATCCGTAAAATATACTTAGGATATTTTACAGACCTGCTAAATTAATACATATATTAGACCCCCTAAGTATATCACCCACAACGCCAATAGGAACTCTATTAGCAAGGAATTCCAACAGTACGTTATGGCCATAGCTATTTCAACAAAAGCCGTTCCAGTTAAGGCGCACTAGTCTATTGGACTTATTAAGTAAGCTTACCTAGCTTTACAGAGAGCTTACCAGATTATTATAGACGAGTATAAGGATATCTAAAAGGAACTAGCTTTATAGATAGCCGTAAAAGCCATTAATAATACCGCTGGCCCTAACAAACTAGTACCCACCCTTTTAGTTTATAGAGCCTACCTAAGGATAAGCAACCTAGGCCCTCCTGCCCTATCTATTACGGAATAAGCAGCTACAATACAGAAGGTAATAGCTAAAATAGTTAAATTACGGGCCAAATAAGCTGTCAATAGCGCCCTATATTACCGCAACGGACCTAACACAACCTCGGTTTATAACCTCCCGCTTAATTCTAAAGTCCTTGTATAGTATAAAAGCGGCAACTAGACTAGACCGTATTATCTACTGGCTGTAGAAGACAAAATATACTATATATAACTTCCTAGCGGACCAACTAACTTTAGAAGCATATCCGTAAAACCCTATTTTCAGTCTAAAAATACCTGTGCCGTTAAACTAGACAAACTAGAAGCACTCGCTAAACTAGATAAACTAGAAGCACCCCTACCTACTTTAGAAGTCCCCTAGAAACCCATTAAACCTGCTGTAAAGCGCGGTTAAGGACGCCCCTAAAAGCACCCTATAACTAAGAACCCTATAACGGAGAATTACCTGACCTCCGCAGGTACATCTATAAGGCAACTTCCACCTGCGGATATATCAGTTCTAGTATAGGAAACACTTTTTATGGACTCACAACACAAGGAGATTAATGGACTACTTAAAAAGGGTATTTTTACGGCTATAATAGAGAGAGATATTCCGTAAGGCGTCTGTATATTTAACTCACGCTTTATTAATAAAATTAAGCACCCTAGTACTAACAAAGCCTTTAAAAAATTAAGGCTTATTATACAAGCTTATAACAACTAGGGAAAGGACTTAGTTCTTACACAATTACCTATAATTTAACGGGTTAGTTAACGGATTATACTTGCACTTATACCTAGACTATAGCAAACTAAACCCATAGCCCTCTACTTATGGGACATCTTGTAAGCCTATATGCAGTCTAATACCTACCTAAGTAGAGACATCTTTATACGACCACCCCTTAAGCTTAATTTACAACTAGGAACAATTTTATGGGTTATAAAACCCCTTTACAGAGTGCCAGAAGCTGGAAACTACTGGTTTAAAACATATTACTAGCATTACATTAGTAAACTTAAAATAGAATAGTTAACCTACAACCCCTACCTCCTATACACCCTATTAAACGGCCTCGGTATTATTAGACTCTAAACAGACAATACCCTCTTCTTAGCGGACCGGACCTTTACGGACGCTAAAGAGACTAAACTATAAGAAGCTAAGTTCTTAGTAAAGCCATAAGAGCAGTTAACTAAGCAGACTCTAATTAAGTTTAATAGAGGCTTAATTATATAAAAGGGCAACCTAATCTAGCTAACTTAGGAACGCCAAGCTTAAAACCTAAGGCTTGTTATAGTAAAGCCTATAGACCTTACTAGTTCCTATAGAGAGACCTATAAGACCGTAAACATAAAGGACTAATACGTTGTATAGCGTATAAGAGGCGCCTATATTACTACAGTCTGTCAACCCAAATCTGCCTATAATTTATCCTTTGCGGCCCAGGTAACAGATCCGTAAGAGGAAAATATTAAGCAGCTTAATAAGCGTATTTAGTAGTAAATTAACAATACAATAAGAGGACTTACTTATATACTACTAGACCTAAATTCCCTTAGCGTACTAGTATTTATAAACGCCTCCTTCGCTAATAACAGAGACCTATCATCACAAATTAGCTTTATAATTGTACTTACAGACCATAATTAGGACGCAAATATACTATATTAGTCTTTAATTAAATGCAAATAAGTAACCCGTGGTGTACTAGCTTCTAAACTATATATACTAGCCCATAGCTTTAATATAGCAGCCGCAATCAAATTAACAATCCAGAAGATCCTATAATTGGAGCAGTTACCCCTAGTTTTATGCACCAATTTAAAGTCCCTCTACGACTGCCTAGTTAAACTAGGTACGACACAAGAGAAAAGGCTTATAGTTAACCTAATATGCTTACATCAGGCCTACAAACGACGTGAGATTACAGAGGTTAAATAGATTAGCAGCGGAGACAACCTAGTGGACGCTATAACTAAGGTAAAGCCATGCCAAGCTCTTAAAACCCTAATTAATACAAATAAGCTCAATCTAAAGGTTACAGAATGGGTAGAACGAGACTAACAGAGCACTTACGGTTTATTTACGGCCCGTTGGAAGGCCGTACAGTTCATCTATAGCCCGTTAGAAGGCCGTACGGTTTATTCTACGGACCGTAAGCAGGACTTACAGCCAACTTGGAGCACCGTTTAAAAGGCAGCCCAGAAGGCACCTTAGGAGGGATTTCCTATGTATTTCTTTTGTGTTCTACGGTTCTATTAAAGCAATTACAGGGGCTATATACAAGTGGGTCTATTTTTAAGTGCCGCCAGTGTATAATTACAGCACGTGGTATACCAGACGCGTAGTTACGCGTTTAGTGCACTAACCACTTATATGCTGACTAATCAGGGGGGAGGCGCATTAGTATATAGACTACGTAGTCTACCTTAATAGAATCAACAGTCACCACTATCTAAACGAGTATACAATACTATACGTATTTCGTGCCCCTGGATATGACTCACCTTATATTATTAAGTTGATACAAACAAATACGAATATAAGAATAACGTATAGATAGTAGATATAATAAAGGCGATCTAAACTGGAAAATAACAGTATAAGGATATTATACTCGCTAAATGCGAAATTTAAAATAATCGATTATACTATTAACAGAAGATAGTAGTTCCGAATTCCAAACCTTTATAATTTAAGATACTCAAATTCGTATATAACTCCCCCGTAGTAGGACATCCTAGCCGTGCGAAGACCTATAAAATCGTTTAACGAGCATATTACTGGCCTACGATGCACGACTACGTATAGAAATACGTTTAAGCATACAGGATGTGCGTGTGTGGAAAACTCTCTTATATAAAGAAGCAAGGAGTACTTTAACCGCTACCAATCCCGATATAAAGATGGCGCGATATCTTAATTAACTTTATAGTCGACTTGCCTAGTAGTAATAGGTTTACGAATATTATAGTAGTAGTTAACCGTCTTATAAAAATGCGATATATAATTCCTATGGACTTAATTAATATAATATTAGTAGCTAAATGTTTCGTTAAGCACGTCTTTAAGCTACACGGACTTTCTAATATAATAATATCCAACTACAGAAGCCAGTTCGTTTTAGACTTCTAGCAAGCTCTATATAAACAATTAAGCATTTAAATATAACTCTTAACTGCGTTTTATCTAGAGACAGATAGTTAAACGGAAATTGCGAATATAATTATAGAACAATACTTATAAATGTACTGCTCCTACCTGTAAGACAACTAGGAAAAATGGCTACCTTTAGCTAAGTTTACTACGAATAACACGATAAATATATTAATAGGCGTGACACCGTTCTATGCGACCTACGGATAAAACCCTTAACTTAGATTTAAGCCACGACCTAATATTAATATAATAGGACCCACGATTAAATGGATCTAGTTAATTAACGCGTATAACTTTACTAATTAAATAAAGCAGTTAACGGAACTATTATAAAGTAAGTTAACGTACGCTTAAACGTTATAGGAATGGTATACAAATAAAGGACGAGCTCCCGTATAGGACTCTAAGGAAGGTAATATAGCTTACCTAAGTACACAAAACCTAAAGACTTAACGGCCTTTAAAGAAACTTAATTGGAAGTTCGCGGGCCCGTACTAAATTAAGAAGAAACTAAGCCCATATGCCTATAAGCTTGAACTACTAACTAAAATAAAAATACACCCAACGTTTTACGTAAGCTTGCTATAACCCTTAAAAGACGATCCTACGACTTATAAAATTCTGCCACTACCTCCCGTAATTATTAACAACGGTAACGGTTTGTACTTTATTAACTTAATTAATAATATACAATAGAAAACATAATCTAAACAATTTAAACTTCTTATTAAGTGGAAAGGATATAAAACACAAACCTAGGAAACCTATAAACAGGTTAAGGCCGACGCGCCTTCCCTAGTAAAAAAATTCTATAAAGACTATCCTTCGCGGCCTGCTCTGGCTAGATAGATATAATATAAAGGCAAACAACTGCCACCTAACACGAAGATACGAAATATAATAGTAGGAAACTCGAAATTAAAAAGAACTTAAACTACATTACGACGCTTATAAGGCGATAAGTTATAAATTCTTAACTAAATTGAATTATTTTGGACCTTCGGCTAAAGGGGGGGGTACTATAACAGGACTAGCCCAGTTATAGTAGGAATGTCTCGGTGAAACACTCAACAGATAAATTCCGACGCTTTAATTAAATTTTACCAAATTCTGCTAAGTTAATCGAATTCTACCAAATTCCGCTAACTTAATTAATTTCCACCAGTCTCCACTAAATTCTACTAACGTAATGGAATTTAGTCGAAACCTGTTAAAATCCGCGTAGGCTTGTGCCCACGCGTCTACTGCCAAGACTACGAATATTTAGTTATAAGTTTCCTATATTCCTTTCTCTTCTTTACGCAACGTCTTGTACTCTGCAAGAGCTATATACCCTTAGATTTAGATAGAATTTATATTGTTCCTTCGTATCTTCCCCAAAGCCTCTTCGCGCCCTCACAACTTTAGCCTTAAGTCCTTACTTATACTATGCTATAAGCGCCTTGTTATTCTATTTGACCTATATTATAAGTATCTAGAACTATATCGTGTACTCTATTGCTAAAGAACGTTATATTAAGTTTTAAAGCTTTCGTTCTGCCGTAGTTGTTACTTCCAGGTCTTTAAATATCTATATTAGTCTTTCCGCGAACCTATTCCAACTAGTAAATATAAACCGTATATCTTAGTTAGTAGTTGTTATACTATTTACTTATATCTCGGTAAGGTAAGATTTAAATTATTCCAGTACTCTTCCTGTTAAGAACAATCCTATATACGCCACTTAATCCATAGGTGTTACTAGCTTTACTCCTTTCTATATTACCTTAAAGTACATTTATATAAGGAATCCTTTAAGTTTTAACCTTTCTTCTAAGAACTATTTAATTAATGGTAACTTAACCTTTACTGCTCCAATTCCATTAATGCGTTCTTTAAGTATCCTATTATTATCTAATAAGCAATTAACCATTTCCTATAACCAACCTCTTGTAACCATTTACAAATTAGTATCTGCTATACTGGTGTCCTCTAACCTTAAGGTTATAGCTGCCGTGGTTATAACTGGTACTTTTAGTGGCATATTATTTGACTTCCTTTCTATTTTAATACCGTAACCTTAGTAGTGAATATATAATAGAGCCTTGTAGTAGTAACTACGGTGGACTTGTTAATAGGCTAGGTATATAGGTATAAACAATAAGTTAACAACGTAATAATAACTGGTAAAGTGGTTGCCTAATAGATTAACTCCAATTGTATTCTAAGATTTACTATAAAGAGAGAACTATCTGGGTAGGGACTATGGTCCTTTAAATACACAACCGTACGCCTAAGAAATCCCTTCGCTCCGTGAGGTACGTGTACTCTATACGCTCTATATAGATCACATAGATTACACAGATTACACAGATCACATCATGTGACCTTGGCTACTATTCCTCGTTACATGGTTCTACTAGATCTATTCTGGACCGTGCCTGTATTAACCAACTAGCTTCTTTCGACTCTTCCCCAAGTAGTCATAATATTGTACTTAAGCTGTCCGTAACATTTTAGCCACCAAATTTTAATATCTTAAAAACTACTAAACTATTTATAATTTAACTTTAATATAAGCTGTAGAGTATATATAAAAGTCTAAATCTAAATTATTAGAATTTATTATTAAGTGGTTGTCGAGATATTAAGGTGTGGATTTTCTAGTTTTTGGTGGAGTTTTGAGGTGGCTCGCTTAATAGGTTGGCTCACTTAATAGTGGAATACGTTAATAAATACCCAAATAATAAGTTTATCTAAGAGACACTTAAGCTAATTTAAGATGGCGTTAGACGCTCTAAAAAAATCTCTTTAAGTAAATATAAAGCTTATAAAGACTGCTTATACTACTAGAACCGCCTAGTTATACCTAACTATAATAAACTTAAGCTTAAGCTTCTTAAATATGTATATAACCTACCAGTAGCTAGTTACCTAGGCCGTGGAAAAACCCTAGAACTACTCTAATAGGAGAACTACTAGCTAAATATATATAATATAATATAAAGGTATATCTCTAGCTGCTATACCTGCTAATAAGCTAAAGCTTTACATAAGATGTATAACGGCTTTTTAAAGCCACTGCCTGTTCCGGACTAAAGATAGAAGGATATCTTAATTAACTTTGTTATTGACCTCCCTATAAGTAAAGGCTGTGCGAATATTATAGTAGTTATAGACCGACTATCTAAGATGAGATACTTAATTGCCTGCCCTAATATATTAATACCTGCTATTGCCTAACTGTTTCTAGATTATATATAGAAACTCTATAGACTCCTTAAAACAATTATCTCTAATAAAGGCAGCTAGTTTATCTCTATATTTTAGAAAGAACTAACTACCTAACTCTATATTAAAGCACTATTATCTACAGCATGCTACCCAGAAACTAATAGTTAAATAGAATATGTAAATGCTATAATAGAATAATATATTTAGATATACACGTTATATTTATAAGACGACTAAATAGACTGGCTTGCATTTACTAAGTTTACTGTAAATAACTATATCTTAAAAACCATAAAGGTCTTCCTATTCCTAGCCAACTACAGCTAGTATTTGTAAATGGGGTTTAAACCCTTTAGTAATGTCCCTTACCTAGCTTATTAGGCCTTATAAGTTGTAGAAGTAAATAAATTTATAAAGAAGATGGAAGAACTATAAGAGTTCCTTACTAATAAAATAATATGGGCCCAATCTATCTATAAAGCCGTAGTAAATAAGAACCAAATCCTAGCACTAGCCTACTAAATTGGCAACTTTATCTAGCTAGATATAAAAAATCTAAATATAAAACAACCTACTAAGAAACTTAATTAGAAGAACGCTAGCCCTTATAAAGTTAAAAAAGTTGTCTTTCCTTATGCCTACTAACTAAAGCTCCCTAATATAGTTAAAATCCACCCTATATTCTATATATTAGTCCTCTATCCTACTGCTCCTATATTAGACGCCCTGCCTAGATAGATCTAAGACCCTTCCCCACTAGTTAAAGTGGATAGTAAAGATAAGTACCTTGTTAAAAGAGTTAATAATATTAAGTATAATAAATAGAAACGTAAATATATATACCTTATAAAATAGACAGGCTTTATTAAGCCCTTGTGGGAACCTATTAACTCTATAGGACTTATATAAGCTATAGAAGACTTTTATAAACTCTGCCTAGAACTACCATAGCCCTATCTTGCAGAAGCTTAAGTTTAAAGGGGGGGTACTGTTATGGGACACCTCCGTAACACCTTACATATATCTATCTATGTCTACCTATTTCTACTAACGCAGTAAAAAGAGACCAACCGCGAGATAATAATCTAATGGCAATCTGCCGGCAATTTATAGCAATTTGCCGCATTCTGCTATATTCTACTAAGTCCACTAAATCCTGCCAAGTTCTGCTAGGACCGCTACTTAAATCCTATTCTGCTCTGTACATATATTGACTAAGCAACTAAATTAATAATATATATCCTTTCTTCCCGTTTCCTTACCTTCTCTCCTTATATAACGTCTTAACCTTACTATATAGTTTATATACATAGCTTAATAATATCTACTTCGCTATATATTATCACCACTTGTACTTACTCCGTAATAATAGGTAAACAAGAAGTTAATAACGTAAATAACTAGTAAAGTGGTTGCCTAATAGATTAACTCTAATTATATTCTAAGATTTACTATAAAGAGAAGAACTATTTAGGTAGGGACTATAGTCCTTTAAATATATAATATTAGTAGGGGGGTTAGGGCATCCATAGGGGCTTCCTGGATTACGTGATCATCGCTTATATAACGTAGTCTGCGGGCCAATAGGTTATGCAGGCCTCCAGGTCACCTTAAAACTCACACTTTAATATTTTAACAACCACTTAATAATAAATTCTAATAATTTAGATTTGGACTTTTATATACGCTCTATAGCTTCTATTAAAGTTGCATAATAATTAGTTCAGTTGTTTTTGAGATATTATAATTTGGGGGCCAAAACAAAGCTAAATTACTATATCTTAAAAACCACTAAACTAATTACTATATAACTTTAATAGAAGCTATAGGGTGTATATAAAAGTCCAATTTTAAATTATTAGAATTTATTATTATGTGGTTGTTAAGATATTAAAGTATGAATTTTCTAATTTTTAGTGAGTTTTGAGGTGACCCGGAGGCCCACATAACCCATTAGCCCGCAGACTACGTTATATATTGTTGGTCACACAGGGTGACTCACCAATAACGACTACTCAAGTAGGTTACAGTGATGTTAGTTAATAGCTTCATTCTATTAAAATAAGGAAGGGCGAGGAGCTTAAGACTCCTCGCCACACTAGTGCCGTGGCGTCACGTGACGACCGCTTGCCTAATTCCCGACACTAGCAACTCTTCTTTTGTGGTTGCCATCTATATACAAATACTGCTTAACTAGCGTAATAAATATCAATCCTCCTTACTTACTATTGCCACCGTAATATAAGTCTTGCTGTCCTAAAATTTGCCTCTTAGCACGTGGTGCTTTCTTACTTGGAGTTGCGGGTAGACATCGTGTTAGGGCCGCTAAGGCGCTAATTATAAGCGAGCCAATAGCGATTTTCTATACCAGGCATGGAAAATCCTAATTGGCTACTCTTAAATTGCTATATCTCCTACTCCCTTTTAACCCAACCTTTAACTTGTATACGTAGAGTATTTATATTAACGAACGTCTCTAGTACCTTGTTTAGGTTTGCCTTTGTTATTATATCTGCTAGGTTGTCTTGGCCATTAATCTACTAGATCTTAAAGAGTTCTTAACGCTTATAGGATTGCTAAAGTGCTATAATATCAATTATAAGACGCTTCTCCTTTATAGTACTAAGCTTAACTAAACACTTATAGAGGGAATATAAGTTGGTGTATATAATTATAGGGATAACGGGGAGTTTAAGTTAATCTATAATTATCTTTAGGGTAGTTCTAATTGTAATTGCTATGTTAACTCCGCTAACCATTCCATATATCTCTAATACTAAAACGCTTCAGGTGACGCGCTTGCTCTTAGTTAAGCTCTAATAGATAAGATTGCCGTAGATTATAAAGTTATTCTCTCTAGTAGATTTATTTGCAATAATGATTTTATATCCTAGCTAGGAGCTAAAATCTTTATTATTTATAAATAATCTATTAACAAATACAAAGAGCTTAGCGGTAGGAAGATTAATAGGCACATAGAGTAGTCCCCAATTAAAATGGTTTATTTGCTAGAAAAGACGCTTATTTAGGGCAAGGATGTTATCCTTAGTTAATTCCTAGTGTTAAGCGGCAACAGAGAGATTAAATAAAGCCTTGGGTTAATAGATAGAAGCAATATAAGCTCCATAAGTGCGTTGCTCCATATATCCTTGCTTTAGAGAATTAATATTAATAACGTTAATCTTCTTACCTTGATCTTTCTGGCGTAAAGCAATAGAATCCTTATTTAGGGAGAGGATGCATCCATTAAAAAGTAATAGTGTTGTTAAATTAAGCTTTTCCTTTGGCTTTACTATAAGATTTGCCTTTATTAGCTTATCTTCTTTAAGAGCTAAGAATTAGTCGTCTTCTAAGATAATTGTATTATTGGTTTATATGCCAATAATTCCGAATGGAGTTCCTATAGTTGTGATAAGGAAGCAGGGATTAAATATAGAAGTAGTTATTAAGAGCTTCTCTTTATAGTGCTTGCTATAAGTAGCCTACTAATAAGTTCCTGCCTCTGCAATTCCATATAATGGCTTAAGTATAACCATAATTATATCTTTGGGATATTAGTAGCGAATTTGCTCTAGAAGGTATACTAGTATTAAGCGCTAAAGGCGCGTCTCTAATTGGGTATAGGCCTAAGTAATATCTTATAAATAAACCGCCATTCTATTCTTTATTAAGGAGGGAGCTAGCGCAACAATAACTCGCTAACTAGCTTGTTAAATTATAGGGGATTACATAAGAATTACTTCCTTGCTGTTATTGTTATAACCTTAAATAACCAGTCTTAACTTCTTAAATAGGGTATTGGTAGCTTTACCCTTAATCTTATTAACTATTCTTAACTTAAAGATGCAAACTCTATTAAACTTGGTAGGGTTATACTTCTTAAATTTAAAGACTTCTCTTATAATAAGACTATTAATCTCCTGCTTATTAGATGCTTAGAAAGGAGCTCCTAGAGTTATAATACAGCCTTTCTTTTAAAGCTGTTTTGCGAGCTTAAAGTCAGCCTTCTCTTTAGCTGTTATAAAGGCCATTAATAACTTATCTCTACTCTTAATAGCGGTAACAAATTACTCTTTGAAATTAATAAGGTGTTAGCGATTTTATAATCCCTTTAGGCGACCTCTACCACGTTGTGGTTACGGCACATCTGCTATAATTATATTAGGATTATAGTCGCCTTCTAAAGTACATTAATTATAGTTCTTCTCTAGGGTATCCTCTAGGGCATCCTATAAAGGCTTAGAACTGTCGTTTCTATAGTAGGGCTTAACAACAGTTAAGCGGAATTAAGTGGGTCTATAGGGTATCTAAAGAGTATAAGTTTAACTATTAATTATAATGAGTTTATATAGGCCTAACCATCCTCCCTTTTTACGCCATACGTATACCTTAGATTGGAGTGGCAGATTAAGCGTAGTTAAGGTATTTAGGCTATTTCTTATTCCTAGTGCGTTATTGACCTGGCGCATAGCATAGAGACGTTGCACCTCTTTTATTGCTTTACGAATAGCCTCCGCTCGTTACGTAACAGATAGGGATGGTAGAGAATTATTAGTTATTTAAGGGTAGGCGCCAAAGACTAGCAATGTAGGTATGAGCCTATCTAGGCTAGCGGAATTATTGACAGCCTTAATAGCCATTTATAAGATAAGCTCTTCGCTAGCGCCCTCTAGTTCCAAAGAAATAATCTTATATGCTCATTATAATGGCGTGTGATATTGTTCTATTTTTCTAACACTATTATATGCCTTAATAGGGACTTCCTTGACCTTAATTTCTATTGCCTTTACCTATTACTGAAACTCTATAGATAAGAAGTTCCTTCCTATGTTATAAATAACTTAATTAGGGGGTCCTAGGTAGATATTAATCTAGTATAATTAAAGAGTATCCTATGCGTTCCTAGCTAATATATCCTTTAGGAAA
>Ga0307507_10000381_pt1 | contig 91459 bp, 23 predicted proteins | sample 7_EM_MG_FD_207223 | JGI IMG/M metagenome (GOLD analysis project Ga0307507, IMG submission 207223) | Populus trichocarpa ectomycorrhiza microbial communities from riparian zone in the Pacific Northwest, United States - 7_EM | ecosystem: Host-associated > Plants > Roots > Unclassified | place...
TTTAATATTATAACCCTTAAATCTATTTTATTTCTCCTCTATTAAGTTAAATTTTTTTTAAGTAAATTATAAAGTATATATATCTTAATAATATAGCTCTAATTAAGAAGTAGTGTTTTATTAAATAGTACTATAAGACCTAAAATAAGGCCTTATAATAAAAATAATTAAATTTACGCAGTATATCTTTAGTATTTATTTATAAAATCCATATAAAGGCTATAAATCTTTTTAGGTTAAAAATAGAGCTTTAATAATGGGGTTAAGCTTTAAATATGCCAATAGTAATTAATATAATATTATAAGTACCCTAAAGAAGCCATAGAATATATATTTAATGGCTTAAGGCCTTTATAATAAGTGTATACTTAATTAATAGACTTAGTTACTTTTATAAAAAAGAAGTTAACAACTTTAGAGAGTTATTATAAAGGCTATGTATATAGACGCTTAAATATATAGCTTATAATTGCAACTTAAAGACCTTAAAAGTCCAAAATTTTATAAAGAGATAACGGTAGATCTAAATATAATATTAAAATATATAGATTTAATTAACTAAGTAATAGAGGAGAGAGAAGAAAAAAAGACCGGAATAAGGGTAAAGGAGCCAAAATTAAAGCCCAAAAATGCGCTAGACGGAAAGCCCGAAGCCAATATACTAAATAGTATATAGGAGCAAATAATTAATTTGATTTGGTTGAGTGTAAATAGCTTCCAAAGTGGTGTGGCCGATTTGGTGGGGTAACTGAGTTTGGGAGGTAACCGAGTTCTAGGGGTCCGAGCTTAGAGAACTGCTAAAAAACCTGTCCAAATTTGCTATAATATATTAACAAATTAATGAGGACCTTTAATATAATAAACAGACTCGTTCTCTAAAGTCAACTATACCTTATATTTAAAACTCTATAAAACCTATATATACCCCAAAACGTAATCCGTTTCTAAAACCTATATATAACTCTATAGACCTTAATGCCGCTTAATTTTATGCACCCTTAGGAACCGACAAACAAAGAACACAAGCCATAAATAGAGAATGTTTTAGATACGGTAGAAAAGGATATATTTAAAAGCATTACTAAACTTACCCTTTTAAAAAAGTCCGTTATAGTTCCTTCTAATCCTTAACTTGTACCTAATTCTTAAATTGTAACTATTCCTTAAGTTATACTTATTCCTATCTAAATATATGTGGTGGTGGGATTGCATCTGTTTTTGGGGGTTATTGCCGCCGCTTTTGGCGGCGTTCTTACCTCGCTTAGACCCTGTTATATCGCTGCTTTAAAGAAGCTCTGTTTACTTAAGCGCTTCCCATCCCTGTCATGCCCTGTCCCATTATAGAGGGGTTAAAAACGGGACACGAGCTACAGTAAAGCTCGTTGGCGCTTATATTAATTTAACAATGGTATAGCCCATATAGAAAGGCCAGCGTTTACTTAAAGGAATGGTCTGCTCGCCCTCTCCCCGTACTCTCTCCCTTTACCACCCTTGTTCTACTTTCTCTCTCTCTCCCTTTACTATTCTTATTCCATTTCCTCTCCGGCGATTTAATCCTTATTTGTAATGCTTACCTTACCTATTTAGCAAACTTGCCGTCACTAAAATAGTAGTACACCTATTGAAGTAGCTGCTCCGGCCCATAGGACGGAGAGGAGAGGAGCGCTTTATGCTACCGCCGTTTATTAAAACTTAAATTCACAACTCCTAAGTCTAGACTCGGATATAGACACCGATCTAGATACATACATTTATTTAGAAGATGGTATAAATTTAGATTCTGGAGAACCAGATATAGAATTAGATGCGGAATTAGATGCGGAATTAGATGCGGAATTAGATACGGAATTAGATACGGAATTAGATATGGAATTAGATGCAGAGTCTAATATAGAGTTAGATGCGGAGTCTAATATAGAGTTAGATGCGGGATTAGATATAGAATTGGACTCTAAAGCTAAGGAAATACTAAAAGACATTGCTAAATTAGAAGAGGAGGGATCTATAAAACTAAACCATACTTCTTATACCAAGAAACTATAGAAGAGGGAAGGCGAAATCTAGAAGAGGTAAATTATAAAAATTTCCGCTAACTTGTCATTCCACTAATTGCTATAAACTAGGTACTGTCTAAAGATTAAAACGATAACCTAAAAAACCCCAGACGACTAGCTGCGTAAATGCGCCTTAAAGGTGTTTAAAGTATATCACTGCTGGCGGAAGAAACATTTTCAAATTAAGAAGGAGAGCTTAATGCGGAGCTATTAGAAACGAATTAGTATATGCTATATAGACCTTACACGCTATAAAATAGACGGTAATGTCCTTACTAATGTTTGTAATGTAAGTTCCCACCTCTTCTTTAAGGTAGACTAATAGCTGTAGAAGTGGATCCCAAACCTTAGGCTTAACAAGTCAGAAAAGGAAAAGTATACTATATTCGTCTAAGACCTTTATACTATCCTTTACGCTCTCTAGATTGACGATACTAAGCCACTCTATAGCTTTATTTAGGTCCAAATTTCGCTTCTTCTCCTACTTAGCGTAGCTATAGCTATAAGACCAGGCACTCTAGTGGAAAGCGCTAGTGCTAAAGGCAGCAATAAAGCCGTCTGGTTTAAGAATATTAACGTTATAGTTGTTCGCAGCGAGAAACACTCTAATAAGAGCATAATTGTGGTTAATATAAACCTGGAACACATTAAGAACAAAGAAAAGGATGGTAAACCATAAGCTTTATACTATGTCTAAATAATATATCCTACTAACTGTAAATCTATAGAAAGAAATTTACCTTCTATTTTAAAGACCTTCCTACATTCTATATTGTTTTGTATATCTTAGCCGTCGGCGTTGGTTAAGACGCATTCTAAGATAACTTTATAAGTGTTTAAGATATCTTCAACCTTAAGATACTGGCGCACCGCGATATGCTATATATTAGGTAGAAGGGCGAAGTACTAAATCGGCTATTCTTCTGCGACGTCAGCTATATAACTAGAGGTGGCAATGTTATAAAAGAAAAGGCCTTTCTATACGCTAAATACCGTGACATATTTATACGCCTAGGGCTTATTGCTGGGTTTAAAGAGGCACTAGAGCTATACTAGCTGCGATAGGCTTTAGGTAAAAATATTAATAGTAGGTATACTTTACAATTACCTCTAGACCTAGTTGTATATTAATTATATAGATAGATACTGTTACTCTAGAGGAGCGGAACCAGACTATGGGCCATCTTAGTAGTATGTATAAGAGGTATTATATACTAATATATATTACACGCGATTACCAAAGCATCTATTTTGGAAGTCCTTTATAAGATCTCCTCATTAAATCTATTACAAGAATGGGGCTGTTATAAGATCGCTAAGTGCCTGTAGAGCTTAATAATGACCAGCTAGAAGAAGTCCGCAATAACCCTAAGCTTAAAGCGCTTTGTAACAAACGAGAAAAATATAAGAACTATATCTATAGCAAAGGCCTCTACCCTATTACTAAGGCCAAAGGCACTAAATTATACCAGCAATATAAAGAGACTAAGCGGAATATTGGCACAACGTATTAAAGGTTGCAGAGGGAACAATTAATAACCACTATTCGTAAATTCCATAACTTAATTAACACGATTAAGATAGCTAGGTAGCTTAGTAGAAAGGGCCTAATTAAGGTATTAACACTTTTAAGGGTGGAATTTAAACTTTAAAAGCGGGCTACTATTGCTAGAATACTCTTTGCACCTTTTAAAAACAAAAAAGCCTGGGTTAAGTTTATCAAAAACCTAGCTCAACTATGTTATTAATAAGAAACGGCTTAATATAAACCTTTAAAACGGAAGAAAATAGAGTTTATCGCCTTTAAAAGCGAGAAAATATCTTACGTGCGAAAGTGAAAGGATATTGGCCTTAAGAGTACCTTAAATTACTAAACTCCCGATTATACGTCCCTAAAGGAAGAGTTGCCGGATAATAAAGATTACGGGACTATTTAACAAGAGCTTGGCACTTTAAACGCCGCTAAAGCTAAGACTATTTAGTTATACCCTATAGAGCTTCCCCACCTAATATGCCTTATTTGTATAGGCAATAACGAGTTCTTGTATAAAAAACGGATGCGCTATATACCGTAAAAAGACGTCCTAAAGAAGTACGTGGAAACCTACTTTTAACTTCCCAAATATTAGAGAGAGTTTTAATGTCGCTACCCCAAATATTTTATTAAGCTGGGTGGCATAATGCATTTTAAGAGACATGTATTTAATATATATAGAGTGTCTTACTAATATACGCGGAATCCCCCCCCCGCTAGTATATATCGCAAGGGGAACGCATCGTTATTGCTATCTCTATATTTAAGACAACGAGCGAAAGAGGAGAGGGAAGGGAAGAAGGGAGGGAGGAAGGTAGTAGTAGGTAGCTCCTTCTCTCTTTAGTAATAGTTATGTTAAGAAGTTTTCCTTTAGAGAGAGAATTCTTAATTAGAAGGAGTGGTAAGTAAGTAGGGAAACGCGCAATAAAAGAGATTGTTATAAAGCAAAAACTAAAAGAGGACGCGCTCTTAAGGGATAAAGTAGACGTAAAGTGTAAAGTGTAAGCCTAGATCTTCAAATACTATAGAGTTAATTAAGCTATATCCTAGGCGTTATCTTACTAGATATAAAAATTCCCTATAACTATCTAGTATGCAAGGAAAACCATGTAATATTAAATAGCGTTTTACACTTTAAAAGCCATACTTAGACAGTTTATAAAATTAAACACTAGGTTTTAAAGACTAATTCTATATAGCCTTTCTATCTTTATTACGAAAAAAGTATACTCTATTTAAAGCGTAAGGCGTCCTACTATTTTACGTTCTAGTTCTACTTCACATATTTACAGTAAGGGTAATAGCGTTTTATTATAATAAGAAGGCTAATAAGTTTGGTTCTAGCTATAAAAACATAGAGGCTATAGCAGATTCGCTTTATCCTCCTTTAAATCTCCATAAACGAAGATTAGAGGAAACGATTAGGGGGACTAAGAAATATTAAAAGAAGAGATTAGAGACCACTATAACTATTATAGGCGACCTTATTATCGCAGATATAAAAGCCACCTCTAACGCCGCCATAAATATTACTAGTAAGGTTAGGAACACCTTTTTAAAATCTATTACAAAGTCCGCCTAAGATGCCGCTATAAACACCCTAGATACCTTAGACAGCACCGCAGCCATAGATACCGCAGCAACAAATAACAAATATAAATACAATTTGCAACACATAATGGCAGAGATAAAATGTTTAAAAATTAATAAGAATGAGGGTGTTAAGGATAAAGATGCAGAATTAGAAGTAAAGTTGGTAAAGAAGTCCCTAAGAATAAGGCGTAGATAGTCCGCTTTGGTTTTAACAGATGCTTAAATAGATAATAGACGGATGTAGTTTTATTTTCAGCCGTCTCTCCTAAATAAAATATCGGATTCGCCGTCTTTAATCATTAGAATATCCTGCGATATATAATTTAAAACCCTTACGCAGTCCAAGGAAAACATTATAAGATATGCTATAATGCACTCCCCCTAGCCTCTATTAGCGGATGTCTTTAGAGGCTATGTATTTACTTACTAAAAGGAAATAATCCGTCTAATAAATAGTAAGAAGGATTATACTTGCTATAGCTAGAATAATGCCAGGTATTCCGACCCTTAAGGTTACCTATAATAATCTTTGATTCTACACGTGTTGTTCCGCGCCCGCTTGCTATATTTTAAAGACTGGAATTGTAGCAAATGAGATATATACTAGAAAACTTTCTACTGCTACTAGAATGTATAGTAGTAGCTAACGCGATATAGAGAAGAATCGCCCAATATCTAAACCCTGGAGTAGAAAAGTAAGAAGAATAGTAATATAGGCCACCCAGCGGCCCTTTATAAATATGCTGACAAAACCCTATAGAGATTAGATCTAGCTTCCTATTAGTAAGTTCCTTTAGTATAGCGGCCTTATAAACCTTAGCAGCTAATACAATCGCTAATAAAGATCTTAGCAACACGGCTATTAGTTATGGTGTGTTCTAAGGTGGATAAATAATCTAGTGCTTTATATACCTAATTAAGGTAGCAACTACGAGTCCGGGGATAAGGAAAAGAAATACTATATTAAAGACAAGATGCCACCAAAGGCGCTATGGCTTGTAATACCACAGAGTAATAGTACGGAAAATTACAAGGCAATAAATGAACACTGCACAAACGTACGCAGTAGCTGCAGGTAGAGGAGCGTGTATTACGGTAAAGGAAAGAAGGTAACTGTATTCTCAGCCTAGTCAGCCCACAGGCCTTATAACTCTGCTAGTAAACCCTGAGTTTCGCAACGGTAAACAGAACCCAGGCTTGATATGGTTAAGCCATTAGTAAAGCAATATTAAAGCACCTACTTAGATTTAGGATCAAGTCAATTCTCTAAGAAATATGGGGAAGAATCCGATTAGTTCCTAGTAGGAAAGGCTTTTAGGGTATAGAACCTTAATTAAGGCTTATATTAACTTATCCTAGAAATCTCCCGTCTGTCCAGTTTAAGTGATTAATTTAACTCTTTAGGGACGCATTGCCGAGGAGGCCAGTATATAGGAGGAGTTGCTTTGCACTAGTATAGATTTGGGGCACTAAAAAACCTATAGGTTTTTTAGTGCCCCAAATCTGTGCTAGCTCACCATTGCTTAAAGTAAAAGGTTTTGCCCGCTATTTGCTCTTAGGACTTCTTACAACACCTATAAAATAATTAATATTACCGCGAAACTTAGAGCTGCTCTGGTATAAGAAGAGCTAGCGCTTCTAGAGCTGAGCGTAAGTTTACCTATTTTACAGATACCACCTCTTTACTGAACTTTTTCGTAGTTACTCTAAAACGTAAATAAAGTCCTTAAGTTAGTTTATAAAGCTAAGTTAAAGTTAAAATCTTTTGCAAAACAAATAACTTTTAGAGTTGATTCTAAAGAAACTAGTGTTTCGTAATTAAGTCTGTTAAAGATACGCCGTTTTAAGCCTAACCCTAGGGTTGCGACATTTCTTGCTAAAGTTTAGGCCGGAAAGACGGCTTTCTGGAACCCTTAAGTCCAGAAAACCTATATAGACGATTAGAAGCGCTTTCTTAAGAATCCGCTTAATTATACCGTTTTTATCTGCTTGGTTCTTGAAATAAAGAAGGTACACCACCAACTCCTTTATAGATTTGGTTAAGTAGTTCTATAGAAGCTCTTAGATATACGGCAAGCTCAATAGCTAAAGACTTTTATAGAATTGGCTTAAATACCAAAATCCCGCTTAAAGACTTTACTAAAGAGATAGAAGATTTCTTTACTAGCGGAAGCAAGTACTGCTTAATTGGGGAGGCGCTAGGAGGGCCTAGTGTCTTATTCTTCCTTTCTTTAGAGATAGGGGATAGAGTGTAAGTTTAGTAGTAAATAGTGGTTATTTTTATACTAACCGTAATCTTAGATGGGAAAAGAAGTTCCTAAAGGCGGGTTTTAACCATGACGAATTAATCTAAGCCCTTAAAGCTGTAGGCGTCTTAGATACGTCTAAAGAATACTATACACTTACCAAAAGCTTAATTAAAAAAGGCATTAGTATAGTTGAAATCCCTATGATTTAGTATAGATGCTGACTTTACTAGGTACTACTACAGCTATTGCGTATAAAGCGATTAATTGGATTCCGGAAGCTTTAAAAAGAAGATTAGAAACTATTAAACAACTAGACGGCAAGTGATTTAGGGCCTAAAAAGAGGGGAACTCACTTTTGGTAGAGTAGAGTGCTGGCATTACAAAGTAAGACTAATATAATATAGCAAATCCCGTTACTACGCTCCAATAGGCCGCTCCGATACCGCATATACGGGAGGCGTATAGATATGCCACTGGAAATAGTATGGGTAATAGTAGATAGAACTAAGTGCCTAAGAAAATTCTAACTTCTTATTAGGAAACCCTAAAAACAATTTACACGATCTATTACCAGGCCATAGAGATAATAGAGCTTAGCCATTTAATATATCAAATTCAACGGATAAGGGAAGAGGCACACTATATAGTAAGTGCTATTGTAAATGCCTTTTATAACCGGTACCTAACTTTAAGGAAGACGTATATAAGCAGGCGTAGGCACCCAGGCCAAATGGACTATTTAGCGAGAACCAGCTACAAATTTAAATGGGAATAACTTACGGCAATTTAGGGGTCCTAATGAACCCTATATAGCAGGAGGCATATTATAAAGGTATAATAGTCTTATCTAACACCAAGAATGGATCTGAGAGTTTCTTATTAAACCTATCCACTCCGCTAATAGACGCTGAGAGCTGTTTAGCTACACCAGATAACGGAATAAGCAGAGAATTATTAACTCTAATATAGAATGAAGTCCCTTCTACGCTAGGGATCCTCACAGACTTTAAACTATAATATAACTACTTCGATGAATTCCCTATATCCTTTGAACCACAATATAACTTCTTTAAAACATTCAACTTTATAAATCTTAATATAGAACTATAGCCATAAGCTACCTACTAGGCTTTTCTTTTGGACTGGCTATGGTAATAGGATAAGAAATACTACCCCGTCGCTAATACCGGCTGGTTTACCGGCAGTATAAAGGACAGCATACCTATAAGCCAGTTCTACTTGCTATTCGGTACTTTTATTGGTAATATATATGGGCGCTTTTGAGATCTGGATAGGAATGATAAACTGGTCTCTTTAAGTTCCTATACATGCATCCTCTTTTATAGATCGAAAAATGACCTAGCGTTGTGGAGGCTGCTAAATTATTAGCAGATTACATATAATTCGATGGCTTACTACTTACCTCTGTAAATAACTTCGGCTAAGCTACTCTGGAAAGGCGCAAAACTTCCTAATCTACTTCCTTTAACGTGCATTTCTCTATACCTGGCTCTAAGAATGGTATAAAAGTGGTTTCCTGCTTCTTTAGCGCCTAGTAGATGTTCTTAATTATATCGCTAGTGTCTAGTTCGATCTGATCTAAATATTTGGGTATAAGTGGCGTCTATAAGAGCGGAAGGGTTCCGACAAAAAAGATAAGGAATTTTGCTGTGTTAGGGAGATATAGGATTAACCGTGCAGAAACTATATTTAAGGAAGGGCATTTTTTAGTATTAGTATTGCTAAGATCCTAGTAAAGGTCTTACTTACTGCTTTATGCAGTCTAGTTACCGTTAAGTAATCGATAATAAGTATGGATAATACTTTTTAGTGAACTAGGATAAGTGGGGTTTTTTAGTTATATAACTAGCTTTATCCAAATGGAGGGGTAGTGAGAAAATGCTTAGCATACACATAAGCCTTAATATATAAAGATAGATGTCGCGCGTATTAGAAGCTAACTTATTTACTATATTGTTTTTGTAGCATAATTTAACTGGGTAGTCTAGAGTACTATACTTAAATATTTTAGCGGCTCTTATTATCCAATGATTAACCTGTATTTCCCTATATAGATATATACGTCCTTCCCTTTTCCAGCTAATGAGTGCGAGGATATAAGACTAGATGGCGTAAATGCTAGGGCTTTAGCAATTAATATATAAATAGGCCACTACCTAGAGTTAAATTTCTAATAAGTTAACCTTCTTATATTTAACCTTCTTAACCTTTTTATACCCTTAAAGGCATATTATGTCTGATTCCCTTGTTAAATGGATTATAGAGTTAATCTATAACCCCTTGCTACAGTGAACGGCACCAGACTATAATGGTTAGGTTTAGACCAAATATAATCAGCTAACATAATTTATATTTGGTGCAGCTAGAGATAAACTTGTCTTAGAATGGATTGGATATTCGCCTACTATTAGTTTAACTATAATGAGATCAAGTAAGCTCTTTAAATAATGCAATAGGTCCAAATTATTGGTTATAGATAGGGTAATGGCAAAATGCATAAGATCGTGGTTAAAATAAGAGAGACTGAAGGCGCTCCTTATATTATAGTTTACTGGGATAAACTACGTATATTAAAATGGTCAGCTAAATAGTTATAGTAGGCTATAAAACCTGTCTTATGGCTGTTAAGTCGGCTGGGTCTAAATACGGAGGAGTTATAGGGTCTTAATAGGAAGTTTAGTTCCGGGAAAGCTACTAAGGAGGATTTAGTTTAATTAGTTAGAGACTACCTTATTATTTTAAAAAGGGCTCTTATAATATAGAAGCTTATAGAGGTGACTAGGGAAGCTAGCTTAGGTTATAGAAATAGTAGTAAAAGGTTCTTCCTATGTATTTCAATGCCTTTAATATATGTAATGTACTTGCTTAAAGTAACCTGTCTATTCTGCCTACTATTTTATAGGATAGCTGTAAGCTCTTAAGTTATCTAATTATACACTTAGTACTTTGAGCAACGAAGTATATAAGGGTGGATAGGGTTGAGTAGATAACTACTGTCCTTTGTGTTTAGCCGCGGCGCACCTTACCTTAGTGGATTAAAGTAGTGATTCTGTTTGTTATAGCTAAGATTAGACAGCTTAAAGTTTCTATATAAAATTTTCCTCTATATCCTTGGATGCGGTAATCGCCGTCCGTATAATGCCGATGGCGAAATCGCTTATAACGTCCAGCTCTGTAAAGTCCTTAAGTTTGATAAGCTCTTTAATACGCTTAGCTGCTATTAAGGTGATTATATTATGCAATGCTAAGTTGCCTGTTAGGCTAAAGATATCCTAAATGATATTAGGAAACCTGTCTATGGACCAGCTGGTTCCTAGAATGTATTGGATTTTTATATTCGCAAGCTCTTTTAGCTGTGGTATATCGTAATAATTGGTAATTGCATTAATATAGACGTGGCGAAGTATGATATTAGCCGTTATGTCTTTATTATCGCCTCCGCTATTGTCTAGTTTAGATGGCGATGAGGCATTAGCGTTGTCAAGTTACACTATCTCTAATTCTATAGATTAAAGTTTGAGTACGGATAAATGGGATTAGCGTGCGAATATATCCCTTACCTTAGCCAAGTGTTTCTATACTTGTAATATCGGATCCTTACTCCTCCTTACTATTGTTATAGTCCCTCTTGTATATAAATTGGATTATTTTCTTAACGGTGCCGGAATCGAACTCGTTAATATTTATAATGTTAGTCGCCACCTCTTACCCGTTAGTTAGTTCCTAGTTAGGGTCCCTACTAGATATTTAGTTGGCTTTTACCTAAAAGCCTCCATTACAGGCAGCTGTAAGTATAGGAGATTGGGTGCATATAATCGCTTTATAGACTTTAAACTCCAGCCCCTAATATACAAGTTTTAAGTCGCTATATTTCTCGCTGTCTATAAGCTGCGCTAAGCTAAGTAGAATACTTTTAGATGATATATTTTGTTGGTTTTCTTTCCTAGTTCTAGTTTCGACTGCGTTTTGAGCAATATTTAAGGGAGTGATTTAATATTAAACAGGACAATTAAGAATAAGAACTTTACTTTATTAAACATGGCTCTAAAGCCTCTATATATATATAAATAAGTAGTCGTCAGCCCCGTCCGATCTGCGATAGATTTGGTTAATTAGTTAGAGCTTTAAACGTTAGTTGCTTAACTAAGAACTAATATAACTTCTAAGCGCCTTACTTTTAGAACCCCTTAGTTATATAATTACCTTAGCCGCACGATCGCCTAACTCTTAGGTGTAAAGTTTTAGAACAGCTCCCTTCCTAACGTCAGCCTTGTCTTTATGCTGACATTCCTTATGCCGGTGATGCCTAATCTAGGCATTATAGCAGCCTATTCCGGCCCCCGACGCCAAAATCTTCTAGGCGCTGTGTAGTAAAAATACCCTTAGAAGCTGGCTGTACCTTACGCTAGTGTCCTCTTTAGCCTTGCTATATTTAAGCCTTATGCATTACATGTAAATCTAAATTAATAAGAAGCAAATATTACAAAAATCCCAAAATAAGAAGTAAAGGAAATATATAAGTCTCAGATCTAGAAATATTAAAGAAGTTCCCATATAAAGACTCCTATAAACTTTACAACGACTTAAAGCCCCCTTATATATACTTGGAGAAGTTCATATATAAATAGCCCTATAAGCGTAGCTATAAGTCCGAGCCCCCTTGTGTAACCCAACTACCCCTCCCTACCACACCGGAATAGATAAATAACCGCTATATACTATAAGCAGAGAAATGATTTAAATAAAAAGAAAACACTATAAAAGAACATATTTATATCCTTAAGATATAAATCCATAAGTACCGTAGTCTTAAACACGACTAATAGTTGCTGAGGTGGTATGCGTCCTAGGTCTATAAAAAAATCAAAAAATCCTAGGTCGTTAGCATAGATTTGCCTTCTATTATCGCTTTTAAGATAGTGAATAAATTTATCTGAGTGAAAGCATAGATTATCGCGAATGCTTTATAGCTTGCTATAAGTCAAGCGGGCAGTGACTCTGGTAAAAATAGTAAAATATTGTTTTATTTCGCAATAGGCTAAACGAAAGGCGGCTAAAGTTTTAACCCTTTTACTAGCTTTTATTAGAAATCTTCTTTATATTTTTATCCTGTACTTATAGATTTAAGATTATAAAGTTAAGGCTGCCGTATTTAACCGTCGCCTATATGGCCTCGTTGCTTAATATCTCTTCATTGCTGTCTACCCCTATTTCTTGATTTTTAGTGCTGAAACCATTTTCTCTGTTATATAATGTCTCTGCGTCCTATTCTTGATCCTCATTGCTAAAGTCACTTTCCCGACCAGCTAACGCCTCTACGTTGCCGTTGTTATCTCTAAAGTTGGTTTCTCTATTTATAAACGCCCACTCACTAGCTGACAATTTAGGGACGCTGTGCTTATAGGTATTTGGGGTTATAGGATACCACTTAAGGAGAAATCGTGGTTAATGTTGTTGGGATATAGAACAAGCCTATAGACCTCTAAGTACCGGCTGCTTAGCGCCTTAAGTAAAAGATCTCCCCTAACGCAAGGCAGATTAACAGGAGTTGATTGCCGCCTGTATAAGGTGGAGCGCTTATAAAGGGCTTAGCTAGAATACTAATTAAACCACCCTATAGGCACCAACAGCTCCTTTGCCACAGATGGGGGGTTAATATATAAGATTGACTGGCTAGGATAAGTCTACTGCTTAGGCAGGTCTTGCCCTGGGAAGGATAGGCGTTAGAAGTGGATTATATAATGCTATTTCTGCTAAGAGAGGCGTTATTAGGGGTTATTATTAACTTTTGGTTCTAGTTTATAACTTTATACGAACGCTTCTAAACCCTATTAAGGTATATGGCGTCCGTTGGGGATCGTTAGCCATTTAAATTTAGTAACAGCTTAGCTAATAGCTACTCCTAACAATACCTTACTTGTGGATTGCTCTAGGCGCCTATAGTCTCGGGCGCAGACGATATATAAGCTAAAAGTAATTATAGCCACTAAATATTGTACCACAGACACCATATGGGGTGGAAAAGGATGGCTAGTGTGCTTTGTCTTTCCCTTCTGCCTTTTATCCTAACTCTGCCCTGGGAGAGAAATGGAATATAAACGTCGTGCTCCTAGTTCTTATATGCTATTAAATTGACTTACCTTTAAACCTAACCTCTTAATTATACACCCCTTACGATCTTTATAGGAATACCAGATATTATATATATTACCTTAACCAAGCTTAGATACGTTGCTAATATAACCTATAGGTCCTTAACCAATGCTTATAGAAACATCACTATATGCTACTGCCCTAAGGGTAATATACCTAATTATCAACCTACTGGAAACCTTGAATTATCCTAGAATTATATTAATAACAAAGACACGGTATCTGGTAGTGGGGAGGAGAAATAATCGTAGCTTTCTGACCCTATGTAGAAATAGATGCCTTATATACCTGCTTAAACACCTAATAAAGTTAATCCTTACAAAAACAACAATAATATAAAGGGCGATATACAAAAGGATACGGTTTGGGGAGGTGTATAAAAAATGTACCTTGATTACTTTAGGGACTTGGAAGGCTATGGCGAAGCTAAGATAGGCTTACCTAAGCTAATAAAGGACTATGGCGAGGCCAAGATAGACTCGCCTTAACTAGTAGATACAGTTGCGGTTTCTAAACACGTTTTGCTAGTAACTTAAGGTATATTTATAAGACCCCTATATTTATTTAGCAATACTAATAAGTAAGTAGAGAATAGCTTAGCTAATCTTATAACGTTTTTTGGAGTTGCATCTCCCCTATTTAAAGTATTAACGATTTCTAATGCTATGATTTTGTGTGGATAACTAAAGTATCTCGTCTTGTGGTTGCCTTCTTGTTATATAAGAAAGAACTTAAGATGTCTCCAAAGCCCTAGTTATAAATTATTTATATCTACGTTTAGCCCTATTGCGGTAATATGCTAGTATCCTACCTGGGTTTCAGCCGTGGATATACCACTAAAGAGACTTGCATTATACTATGCTAAGAATCCCTGTCTCTTTCGCCGTTATACTGAGATATACAAACCACTTAAAGATGTTATAATAGAGATAGTTAAGAGGAGTAAACTATATAAGTAAGGAGATCAACTAGGAAAGGCATTAGAGGATTTATTAGAAGAGATATTAAGGAGAAGGGTATATAAGAGAAAGGTGGATCCTATTATAGATAGAGATCCTAAGAGGTCTAAGGTATAAGAAATTTCTTATAAGGAAGATTTTTGTAATTATATTCTTGTCTTTCGGCATTAAGACTTAAGGCGTTAATTAGGATTTCCTTAGCTTAGTGTTTTATTTCTATTTAGTTGCTTCTAGAATATCTTATTATTGTTTACGTGTAAAGGAACAAGTTTTTGTATATTGGATTGAAGTTGAGAGACTCGCTTATAGTAAGCTTATAAGTTCTCCACTTATATGCTTGGTAGCGATGAGTTAGCCAGCCTATAACTTATTTGGTCCTCTATAAAGGAAAGACTTATTAAGCCTATAGGCCTTCTTGGCACCCTATAGCGTAAGAATAAAACTAAACTAAATTAAACCAAAAGACTTGTCGCTTTCCAATCCGGATATCTTAGAATTAGCCTTTATTGGCCTACCCTCTTTAACCTAGTTAAAATGTGCTGGCGTCTTTTTAACTAGTGTAGAATAGAACTTTTCCTTTAAAGCAGTTAGTAGTTTTAGATAAACCTCGGTCTATTAAGCCACGTCTTTTCTACCTGCTAGCCTCTGACGCGCCTCTATTATATATCCTTTTTTTTTTATCCTCTATCCTTTACTCCTAGTATTGTATTTCTACCTTTAATTAATGCTCTCCTACATTTGCCTTTATTACCTTTAGTAACCGGAGATATGCCCTCCTTATTAACTAATAAGGGAACACCTTAGGTATTGCAGACAATAAATAGACCTAATAAAGGGCCACAAGTTGATTCTATTAGAGATTTGTATAGCCTCTATGGTATATCTAATTTGGAAACTAGTGTTTTTAAGCGCTTAGTCTTTACCTTTATTAGTGACCAAGACTATGTCTACTTTAGTAGAGCGCTAATTAGAGGGATGTATTTAAGCTTCTAAAATCTTAAGAAGGCCTTAAAATGAGTTCTAGATAAGGATGTATACCCTAAAGCGCCGTCGCAAATTATAGTTACGTTAATCCTAGTAGAGGTAGATGTTTATGTTAAACGTTCTAAGCTAAACATCTATAATAACTGGGTGAACTTAGGCCTGCTAGCGAGGCTGTTTTTAGGAGAAGCTGAGATGTTTAAGGCCCTTATTCGGAAGCCGCATTATAGGAATATTATCCGATATTATAGCTGTATTGTTTACCGGCGTTGTATTACCGGTATCGTCCTTAATTGATGTTTGAAAACACTAGAAGACCGACTAAGGGAAGGCGCGTATAGCTTTAATAAAAGACTATATATAGATAGTATTAAATTAGGAGTTAAGCATCTTTACTCCCTTGGGTATGCGTATAATGACCTTAATCCAAGCAATATTATGGTTGGCGAAGATGATACCCCTATTATTATCAATTTGGGTTCTTGTAAGCATTTTAGCAAAGCCCTTATATCTAGAGGTATATGTGGATGAATAGATAAGGACTTTATAACTTCTAAGCGACGTTATAATGAGGCTGCTTTAATAAAATTATGGGAGTGGCTTAAGAAGAAATGACTTTAAAAGATTAAAACCGCTTAGAGTTTTATTTCTTTCGCGGAATTATGCTACTTTAATAATTAATTCCTGTATCTTAGATATAGATTACTAATCTTAACTGTCTAAAATATTCCCTTAGCTAAGAAGACCTGGTTGTTGGTGGCTGATATGTATCTAATGTTATATAGGTAGGGCTTAAGCAATCCACTTTTCTAATCTTTATCCTTCTTTGTGTCTGGCCATTGGAATCTTAAGTGACGATAATTATAGTTACTTAAGTGCACCTAAATAGTTTTAGAGAGCTACCTATCGCGAGAACTAACTATCCGACTTACATTTTGCTGTTATAGGTAGATTTCAGCGGAAAAGTGCTCTTGCGTGGCTACGGCGAGGAGGGGTAGGCTCTTTGGGGGTGAAATTAGATCTCTAGCAAAGAGTGGGTGTATGGCGGCGAGTTCTACGTAGCTATTTGACTTTTATATAAGCGAGCGAACTATGTGAGTTGCTATCTATAGCTGCGCGACTAGGTAGCAGTCTCGGTATCTCCGGGAAGGGATTATATAGAGGGGGTGCATAGAGTGGCTTATAGGTGGACTAGCTTGCATAATTACCTAGCTTATATAACCTCCAGCTCGCAAGATCCTAGAGCTTATACAACCCCTAAACTTATATAATTGCCTAGTTTGTATAACCCTCCCGGCTTGAACTAGAGCGGAGAATGCTTATTTATCCCTTAACCTATTAACTTAGGTATATAGGTTATTGATAAAAGTCTACTAATTAGATTAATAGGATTTGGTAGCCATGCTTAGGAATACTTAGTGTTTATATATAGGCCTTCCCCTCTGCTTGTCCTAATAGGTCAAGGGACACTAGTGCGTAATTAATATTATAGCCCTAGTTATGTAAGCTAGGTGATTGTACAAGCTAGGTTAAAGATTATATAGTTTGGCCTAGCACCTATTTATACCTATTACGCAATTAGTAAGAAGCAAATATTAGGAAAACACTAGAACTAGAAAAAAAAGAAATATATAAGTCCTAGATCTAGAAATATTGAAGAAGTTCCTATATAAAGACTTTTATAAACTTTGCAACGACTTAAAGAAATTTTTTTTTTTAAGAGAAGATAAAAGAAAGCAACATTCTAGCCAACCTGGACGGCTTAATAGATATAAGAAGATCAGCTTAGGGTTTGCCAAAAAGCTATACTCTAGGTAATAGAAACTGGTTAACACTAATAGAGGAGTAAGATAGCAATTAGAGGCTTAAACTAAGCAGAATAGAGAGGATCTAAAACTGGATAAAACTAGCTAGCAACTGCAATAATAGTATAGATTGCTATAATAAGAACGCCTTTAAGCCAGTCTATTTTAGCGTTAGTTAGAGTGGATTACCTATATAGAAAGAAAAACTTACTAGATTTGCTATCTTGGATAATATAGTTTACTAGAAGCACGGCAACAAATAAAATAGCAACTAGAAAGGTCTTAAAATAAAGCGTTATATAATCCTGGCCTATAATCTAACCAAGTATAATAATAAAGAGGAGAACTAGAAGAGCGATTTATATACTAGATTTAATAGCAACATTAATTACTAGACTTATTTTATCCTTACAAGCTACTATGACCGCTATTATATGCTCGGCAGCGTTCCTAATAATTGGGAGTAGGATAAGACCGATAAAAGTAGTAAAGATAGTGCCGCTTGCTGTAATATCACTAATGCTGTTAACTATAAACTTAGAATAGAAGGTAACTAACATAGTAGAGAATCTAAGGGTTATAATTACACCCTAGATTATTAATTTGGGCTTTTTAATCTTATTGTCTTTCTTTTCTACATTTAAATCCTGTATAAGCTGTTCTTGGTTTACTCTGCCTCTAGATATAGCCGCCGCTCCAGCGCCGATCTATACAATACTATAGAGAGACATACCCTATTTAACTTGGGAGGATTTGCGCTTAGGAGCCCTTTGGCTTAAAGTATTGCATATTTCAGTATGTAACTTTAATTGAAATATAAGGTAGCAAATGTATATAATTAGGAGGATAATAGCTGTTCCGCGGGAAAGCTCCCAATTAAGTATAGAGCTATTAGGGCTTGTGGCTACGTGGGTTAGTATCTATTATAGGTCTAAAGCTATTATTGAACTTACTTAATAGCATAGAGTAGAAGGTAGTTAGAATAATTAGACTACTAACGTATAGAGCTAGAAGACTAGCTATAGTATTTGCTACTATCCTATTAAAATATTGTTCCTTCCGGTTAATGCCTCTAAAGAAGAAGCATATGCTAAGGATAAGGAGTAAGTTCGAAAGCATACTGCTAATTAAGGAAGTTTTAATAATAGTAATCTGGCCCTTAGTTAGGGCTAATATAGAGATAATTAATTTAACAGCGTTTCTACGCCAAATGTTAGATAATATTAGGATAAATAAGAAGCGGAGATATATACCTAAAAGTTACGTTTAAAAGACCACCTAATATATTACTGGCGCGGCGCGCAATCTCTTTAGTAGTGTAACTAATTATTACAGCAAGCGGGATGATGGCAATAAAGTTAACAATAAATATAGCGATGCTGTTAACGTAAAGGTAATTAACTACAAAGCCGACAGGAATAGTAAGAAGAAGTATGTTTATCTATAAACTAAATAAGACGGCACGAACCTAATCCTTAGCAGGTATTTTATGCTCTAAAGCTGCTTTTAGTCTTTACTCCTTAATTATTAGCTTAAGATATAAGGATCTTCGCAAGCCTATACCGGCCTCTTTATTAGGTTATTTATCGTTAAACCTTATTTAGGCTGCTTAATAGGTTTTTAAGAGTATTACTAGATCTAAATATGCCATTATAAGTATAGTTTTTAATTGTTCCTAGAAAGAGCACAATGGAGAAGGGCGATTTTGTAGTCTAGAGGGTACCTACGCATAGCAAAGACTGAGAAGTCTAATAGTACTTAGGCCAACACCAATGCCTTAAATCTATAATAGTGTGTTTAGCTTTTTTTTCTAGTTAATTTTATAAGCAAGGATCCAAAGCAAATTCCAGAATAGTTATTATAGAGGAGAGGAGGATTAATATTAATAACTAGACAGAATGGCTAGTAAAAAAAGGAGAAGATAGAGTGTTCTAATAGATAAATAATAAGTAAAAAGTAAACCGACTACTTATAGAAATAAGGACGCAGTAGAATGTATAAATAAGGGTGTAAGTCTATATGCCTCTAAGTACCGGCTGCTTAGTGTCTTAAATATAAGTCCTCCCTTAACGCAAGGCAGATTAATAGGAGTTGTTATACCGCTTATATAAGGCGGAGCGCTTATAAAGGGCTTAGCTAGAATGCTAATTAAATTACTTTGTAACGCACCAATAGCTCCTTTGCCACAGATAGGGAGTGAATATATAAGATTAACTGGCTAAGATAAGTCTACTGCTTAAGTAGTGTCCTGCTCTGTAAAGGGTGGGCGTTAGGAGTGGATTATATAATGCTATTCCTGCTAGGTAAGGCGTTATTAGGGGGTTATTGTTAGCTTTTGGTTCTAGTTTATAACTTTATATAAACGCCTCCAAACCCTGCACTGTTAGGGCTGTCTAAAAGCTAAGTTGCCTATTTACCTTATCTTGACCTTGGGTTAGGCTTATTAGCTATTAAGGCAATAGGAAGTTGCATTAGAGCGTATAATAGGGCTTAAGTGAAGCCACGTAACTAAATGGGCATTGCTGTGCGAAGTAATGCTTAACTGGCTACCTCCATATCGCCGTCTTAGAATAATTGGAAGAAAGGGGTTAATGCTAGCCCTTATTGTTTAATATAACCCTCCTATGGAGGCACAGTAAAGTGGGGTGTGGATAGGGAAGGATTATGCTCCTATTATAGCTGTATTATAGTGTATTTATAATGCTGTGCTAGTATCCCTAAGTTAGTAAATTGGCTCGACTTTTAAGGTATAGTTAAAGTGAAGCCCACTATTAGCTCTCCCATTAGCCAAGCGGCAGAGAGGAGTAGGATATAAAAGGCCTTTATATCCTTTGACCAGACCTATATTAAGCATAGTATCCTTTAAGAAAATCCCTCCTTACTTTCTCGCAAAGACACTTAAACTATTATGTCTTTAATAATAAGCGACTTGGACGCTATAATAGTGGATACCACATTGTATTAGATTAAGGTGCGCTCTAAACATTAAATCCTTTATGGGATACTGCTAATAGAGCTAGGATATACCGCTTGCTTCTAATCCTAAGGGCTTTAATAAGGCTGTTGATATAGTAGGGTAGGTATGCGATAGCTACTTCCCTATAGTTTTATCTGTTTGCTAGCTTACTAACATAAGTAGGATATTTAGTTAGTATAGGAATATAAGAGTGATTTAGAGAACAACGAGGCCAATGCAGAAGAAACTATAAGGAAATACTTACCCCGTACTAACAAGATAAAGAAGTTGTTTTAATATAGTCCGCTTAGTAACTCCTTCTAATAAGGCTTATTGACCCCCAGCTTACCCTATTAGGGGCGATGGAGAGACTAGGTAGCTTAGTTAATTAACTTAGCTATAAGCTTAGCTAACTTAATAGGAAAGTTAGCAGCCTTAAAGAAAGCAACTGCTATATTATAAGGCATCTAGGGAAGGTTAACAATCGGATCAACAGCCTAAAAAGTAACTGGAAAGAAATAAGAAATATTATTAGGCGGTTTCAAAACGAAATCCACACTCTTAAGAGAGGCAGTGATGAAACTTTAGATTATAAAGATGAATAGGTTATAAAGGCTAGAAACAAGATTATGGTATTTAGGAGGAAAAGGGCACGCTTAGCTTAAGGATAAACAAGTCTATAAAATTGAGGAGGAATTTATTAGCAATATTACGCTCTTTAGTTATTGCTTAAAGGAAATTTATATGTTGGATTTAAGCTAAAATTAGCCCTCCCTATGCCCACAAGTTGTTGGCTGTATTTGTATACTTAATTAGTAATAAGTTAGCAGATTAAGGCTTGGTGTTTAAAGTATTAGAACTAGTCTTTCTTAGCAGCGCTAGTTAATGACCTTTGTTAGTCTACTAGCGACTTAGTTAAAATATACTAGCATCTTCTTTATTAGTGGAGTATAGAATTTGTCCTTTTAATGGAAGTTAATTCTCCGTGGAATAATAGAAGAAAGGAAGGACTTTACTTAATATAATTAACCACTGGCTAGGATTACTCTATTTATATTAATTACTATTAGCTTAGGATTCCATATAGCAAGTATTAGAACGCCTAAAGGTACCTAGACGGAGTATACTAGGTAGTTATTTTGATAAAAAGTGTTTATATATTACTATATTACTGAGTTTTCTCCCACTTACATCTATACCGTTTGTACTAGTAAGTCTTATCTGAAGAAGTCCATTATAGGCAATGACTTTATAGATAAATGGCTTGGTATAATAAAAACAACAGGAGGGGCTATTGATGGTATTTATCTTAGTAACCTAGAGGTAATAGTATTGGCTGTAGGTAAGCTTATGTAAAGTATATAGAGACAATTTAATGCTTTGTATTTTCTTAAGCATCTCAATCCTTCCGAAGATCAGTTCGACTAGGAAATTTCGCAGTATAGATAGCTCTCCGACTCTATATTTCTATAGTATTATTTACCTATTCCTCTAGTCCTGGATAGTAGAACCTAATAGTTAAAAAGGTAGGTCCATCTAACACCTTAAACGCAGCCACTAAAGGTGTGCAATTACTCTTAGGTATACTGTAGTTAAAGATAATCTAAGCACGTCTTGCTACTTTTGTAATTAAATGCCGTATTAATTTTATATCTATATCGGTTTTAGCGAGACCGAGCGTTTGCTTAGAGAATATACAGATTAGCTTTGTGTCTGCATAGGTAGTATCCAATTAATAGGAGTTAAGTAGAGCTAGGTGAGTGATAATAAGAATCCGGATTGGGGCCGATACTAGGGGCGGTACCGTTAGAACGGAAGCCGAAGCTATAAGCGCATCTAAGGAGGTCTTGTGACTTTGGAGTAGGGTAGGTATAATTAGGGCAGCTCTTTACCTAATCTAGGGTTCCTCTAGTCCACGTAATATTATTACCCGAGTAGTATCTGCTATAGCTACTTGTCTCTTCCTAGACATCCTAATTAGCACAGCTACAGCCTTTAAAATAGTAGGTGCGCACGAGACACATAAAGCCGTAAATATTGAGGTTCTTTTATAGATGAAAAGTGCTTTTAAGTTTGACTATTCCTTAGGGTCGGACCATATTAATAAATAATCGGCTAGGTAAGGCTCTAAAATATTAAGACTTTTATTGCCCTATAGCCTTGCAGGCGTTATAACTGGTAAGCGTGGATCTGCTCCTGTATTTATATATTAGGTTTAGCTCGTTTTAGGACTAGCCATGTAATTATTTATAGGCGCCCTTTTAGCCTTGCTGTATAAGCCCCGCTGTATAGAGCTTTATACGTTGCGGAATAAACTAAGACCGATAAGTATAATTAGACTAATAAATGCTGCCTGCAGCTTTCTAATAATCCTATATGCGCACTGCATTTTTAGCCTACACGACTAGAGACTACAAACGGCGTCCCCGTACTTTGGGTTATTATGGCTTAGTATTTAACTAAGCAAAGCCTTAGTCTAAGCCATATTGGATTAGCTTGACTTTTTCGCGCCTAATCTTCAATCCTTACGTTTTGCTTATACCTTGCTTTCTTATACTTTTCTTCCTCGTTATATCCTTATTGTAAGACGCTACTAACGTGTCCTTGACCTTCCCGCACTTATTTACTTCTCTGCCATTATACCATCCGTAATATCCTAGCCTCTTTAATCTCCCCTCTTTGCCTATCTGCTATATCGGCCCTCCTGACGTAGCTTTTGGCACGTTTGCTTGCAATAGCGAATCTCTCCTAATTAGAAATAATTAAATCGAAACCTATTGGAGAAGGACTGAATGGCTTTTACGATTTATTTAACTTAACTTATAAGGATCTAGGCGTTTCTAACTCTTCGGACGCGTTATATTAGATAGACAATAAGGGTAACTGCTAATTTACCTGTTGTAAGCCCTACCTAACGCTTATAGATCTGAAAAATATTTTGCTTAACCTGATATTAGCTCTATAGAGCCTTCCTGCTTCTCGTTTGCTGCCGTCTAATGGCGTAAATAAAAGCCTCCTTGGTAATCTGTTGAGACTTAATTCAGCAGTTGATTTCGACAACTTTGATATTAAATAATTCCTGCCTCTTTTAAATGTGATCCTTTGTATTAAGCCCGACGAGATTATCTGGGAGAAGGTATACGCTACTGTTATAGAGTTTATGCCTCCCCCCTAACTGCTGCCATTCTATATTTAACAAACCCCACATCTGCTTAATATAAGTAGCTTCACTAACTTGTCCGAATATAGGAAATACGTGGATTATATTCTAAAGGAGGAGCTAGGCCCTCTTTACGTAGGGATTCCTGGCTTATATAAAGTATTCTTTAGGGGAGTGGAAGGTCTTAAAGAGGTAAGCGCTGTCATTTTTAAGAAATGCAAGGAAGGGGACAATCCACTGTATACTAAGGGCGGCTGGCGTGACTGGCCTAAAAGCGCAGAACAAGATGATATCCTGGAGTGGTTTAATAACCTAATTAGATCATTTTTGGACCTTATAGAGAAGCATAGGTCCGCCCTAAAGATATAACAAAAGCTTGTTGTATATACTAAATAGCCCTTATAAGGGTCTATAGCAAAGCAAAAGCTAGATATTGGTTTTATAGATAATCTAATAGCTGGCGAAAGCTCTTAATACTATTGGTTGTATATACTTGTGCTAGGGGAGCTAAAGAGTAATCCAAACACTAATATACCCTTGCAGGTATGGTTTGATTTAGGGAAATATATAAGAGAAGTCTTCGCGGCTTAGGACACTTATCGCTTTGTCCTAGGCTTTACCCTCTGTAGATCTATTATGCGGTTATAGGAGTATGACTAGGTAGGAGGTATTATATCTTTACCATTTAATATTAATAAAGATGGATTATAATTTACCTTAGCAATGTTAGGATTTTTCTGGATAAATAAGGAGCAGCTTGGATTTAACCCTATTATTCTAATATTAGACGGCAAACGGTATATTAAAATTATATGTAACGACTAGACCGAGCGTCTTATCCTTAATAAACCTATAAAGCGGGCACGCTGTATTGCTAGTTAAGTGACTACTTACTAGAAAGTATACTGTAAGGGGGACACCTCTAAGATACCCCTTATTATTAAAGACTCGTGGCAGTACCTGTAGCGCGAGGAAGAAGGTAAACTGCTATATAAGGTAACGGAGAAAGAAGTGGTTAATGTAGCCAGGTACTATCACCACGAGACAGTTTATATAGGCGGTAAAAAAGATAACATTTGCAATAACGTCCGTAAGGGGCTGGATATTACAAGAGCGATAAACTATAAGCTAGAAAATTTAATAATGCCTCTAAGACCAGCTGGAGTGAAAATTAGTGTAAGGAAAGGCTGAAGTTCTAGTAAAAAGAGGTCGTCTAGCTATACTAACGCCCTATTACTGCCTAGTAAGCGTATGTGTTTGGGCTCTCTGCCTAAAGGTGGAAGGCGCCCTGTAACCCTAAATTAAGTATATTAACGCGTTATTACTAGGGACTATAGAAAGCCTCTTTATAAGGCAAGCTCTTGGGCTGCAATGCTTGCTGCACTAGAGGGTGGTATTAAAGGATATAAGTCTTTATATACGCGGGCCAGTATTATCTAATATAATATTTTAATAGGCAACCTTATAATAAATAAGAAAGACGACAATCCTTCTTAGCTAGTATTCTTAATCGACTTCAATCTTGCAATTAAAGAGTAGTAGGAAGGGCCTTTAGGAGCGCGGGGTAAGACTAGCACAAGAGCATTTATAGCAATTGGGGTGCTCCTAGGCGAGATACACTTAGCTTAGTATAATTTTAAGTCGTTCTTTTAGGTGCTATTTTAGATATGCATTTACTATAATGGACCTAATAAGAAAGGTAATGTTGTTAATAGGTTTAATAAGTGGAATTCTATAAATACAGAAGAGCTAGCTAAAATGAAAAAAGGGGCAGTGGCTAATAAAGAGGATTTTCTTAAGACTGTAGGTGATAACTTTTTACTGTACTATTAGCCACTAATCTCTTGGGTTAATAGATTGCGGAAGGTAGTATTTCTAGGCGGTAGGAGGCGAAAGGGAAAGGATAAAAAACTTCCTTTTTAAATAAAGGAGGTGCTTTAGGAAGTAAGGAAGGATCCAAAGGTGCTAGTAGAGTAGATAGAATAATATTTTATTGCTCTTCTACCGTATGAGTGAAGTTTTGCGGAGATTTGGGCGGCTAAGGCTAGGTAGTAGCCTTGGTCAAAACGCATATAAAATAGTATAGGGCAAGTTGCCTGGGCTAAATAAACCTAGGAAAGAATAATATTTCATTTTCCTGTGTTCTTCCACCGTATGGGTTAAAGTTTTGCGGGGATTTAGGCGGCTAAGGCTAGGCAGCAGCCTTGGTTAAAATGTATATAAAATAGCGTAGGGTAAGTTGCCTGGGCTAAATAAACCTAGGAAAGTGGATAACCTAATTTTCCGCTAGGCCCCTATACCCTACTATCCTATACGGGCTTTAAATTTCTAAAACACGTAATTTACTCTCTAGCCTATTAGAAGCCGCCTTGTGCTGTCTAAATGGAGGCCATAGGGGAATTGATCCCTTACTCTAGTTAATCCCCTACTTAAATAAGTCCCCTACTTAAATAAATCCCCTGCGGGAGCTAATGCCTACGTATTTTGCCGCCCTATAGGAACTAATCCCCTACTTTTAATAATCCCCTATAGGATCTGATTCCCTACTCTAACAAATCCCCTATAGGATCCACTCCCCTATGGGATCCACTCCCCTGCGGTAATAAATCCCCTGTGGTAATAAATCCCCTATGCTAATAAATCCCCTATAGGTGCTAATGCCTATGTGTTCCACCGCCCTATGGGAACCAATCCCCTGCGGCTTGTATTCCTGTACGGCTTTTGCTCCCCTATGGGAGCTAATAGCCACGTTTTCCTCTTCTATATGGGAACTAATGCCCTATGGCTTCCGTTCTCCTGTTCCTAGATCTATAGATACTATTAGCCATGTCTTCTACTCCCCTATGGAATAAATCCCCTATAAATTCTGTTCCTATATATAGTAACCGTATCTTCTACTACCCTATAAGAACTATACCCTATAGCTCCTACTCCTATACGGCTTTTACTCCCCTATAGGAACTAATGGCGATTTCTTTTACTCCCCTACGGAAACTAATCTCCTACAGCTTGCGGTTCTCTGTGGGGATTAATACCCGCTTTTTTTATCGCCTTATAGCTTTTAATTCCTTATAGGAACTAACGCCTATATTTTCTACTCCCCTATAGGAACCAATGCCCTATAGCTTTTATTCTCCTGTTTTTGGATCCACAAGCGATTTGCCCGCGCTATAGCCTACCATATAGGCCTTGTTGTTATAAGAGTAAGTAAGTAATTTTAAGAAAGTAATAAGTAATAATGCCACTAGCTACAAGATCTACAAGACATATTTAATACTATATATACTGTATAATTACAATTTTAAGAAAGTAATAAATACTAATGCCACTAGCTATAAAATCTATAAGACGTATTTGCTAATGTTATATCTGTATAAGTGAATCTATGTATATGAGTGTAAATTCTCGATTGATCTAATACCTTTAAGGTTAGCTTTAAAATCTTGATTTAATATAATGGCCTTGCTTAAATGCTTATATGTAAGTTTCTCTCCCTTACATTTAGCCAAGCCGTAACTAATTTATATAGCGTTCTTGATCTAATGCAGTACGTTAGCGCTAGGCTTAAAACTCCTACTTAAATATTGCCTTACCTGTCTTTTGTTTAATTGATGGTCTAAAAGCCGCTCTATATCTTTTTTAGAGATATTAGTAGTAGCATTGGCTTGCTTTAGGAAGGTCTTCTACACCTACTCTCTTACTAGTCTCTTTAGCTCGTTATATCTAAGTGTAAGATATATTCTGCTCTGTATAGCTGCATCAAATACGGTAATCCTGTTTATTATAAGAAATATAATGCCTTGGAAATACTCTATTTATCGCAGGAAGACGGATACTAGGCTGTTATATTAGATATTATTTAAAGTTCTTTCTATAAGAAAGACATCGGCCTTGTCTAGAAGAAGGACAGCGCTCTAGTGGTAAATGTTCTCAACTATTAGAGCTAGGTTTTGTTCCAAATAGGCTGGATTTATATTAAGGTCTCCCGTATAAGCCTTCTTATGGTTAGACTGGTATATAAATACACTTATAAAGGAGAATAAACTATATAGAGGGGTCTCCTCTAAGATTTGGTAAGTGCTTTAGCTGTTAATGTCTTTCCTACCCTAGGTGGGCCACTAAAACGGTCAGCCTTTAAAACAGCCAATGCCTTGCTAGAAAACTTACTGTAGTAAGAAAACTAGGCCTCTCCCCTTCCCTTTAATTATATTATCAAACTTTAATTTCTTGGACCCAGACTGGTAGCTCTCTATAAGTCCTTAAAGCACTATTTTCTTATCCTCCTTAATTGCGAGTGACTTGAATGCTAAGGCATTCTATTTAATGTCCTTAATGTTGGCGACGGCAAATTCACCTATTAGTGCTTGTATTAGTACATATAATTCACTAGCTCTAGAAAAAGAGTATAGAAAGCCTAACCCTATTTTTTATCTGCCAAACTAAAGGCAAGGGCTGTTGGTGGATAGATTAGGTGCTTATTATCTCCTATCTTCTTAGGAACTAAACCCTAATTCTTTATATCGCCTTGCCAATTAGTCCCTTAATCGATTATATTTATTCTATATATATCTATAGCGATTGGCTGCTTGCCATAGTTAGAATTCTGACAATAAAATACTGTTGCGTCCACTATAATGCGGCCGCTTATAGAAAATCTTAATAGGCCATCTTTGGTCCAGAAAAACGCGATCCCTTTATATTTACGGTAGTTAATGCCTTTTAAAGATATGAACTTCTGGCTATTGCTAATAAAATCTTGCTTTATCTCGGCTTGTCTCTTATAATACCTTAGTGGAAATACCTTAAGAGACGTAATTTTTATAGTTAAATGGAATTCTGGAATAGAGAGGGTGGTTTTTACCTCGCTAAACGCCTTCCCGTTGTAGCTGAAATAGTAATAGTCAAGTTCAAAGCTCTTTTCGCTAAAAAGTGAGGTTTTAAAGTTGCCTAAATTATATATAAGGCATCTTGGTTGATCCGAGCCTTCGTAAATTATAAGGATGTGCGTATTTGGTTTAAATAAGGCCCAAAGAAGATTGAAATTAATTTCGCTATAGTCTAGAAGCGGCAGGAGACTATTAGTTATAGGCGCGAAATAGTCTTTAAGGAATCTTAGTAACACCTAAAGGTGCTTAGCGCTAATTAAGTTGGGAGAAAGACTTTTCTAATGTGTTTTTAACTAGGGTAGGAAATTAAATATAAGGTTTATAGGAATTTAGAAGTTAAATTAGAATAAGCTATGTCTGTAAAAAGGTCCACTTACTATAGGTTTGTCTTCCCAAAGGGAGATAGCTTATACGCCGTTTAGTACTACCTATAAGGCGTCTTTTACTTCTTCTAAACTTATGCCTAGGTACGTACTATAGTCTTTCTTGTCCTTTTCTAGCTTAAAGTTAGTATTTAAGTTAACATATTTGAAGGCACCTAAGAAACAGACCAAATTTCTTTTAAAGGATATAAATATACTGGTTATATATATTATGCTTACCTAACATATCTAGCGAAGTCTCTATAATCTTGTACTGGCAGCTTTTTTTGTCCTAGCTATAGTAGATACTATATTAGCGTATTTCTAAGTGTGTTTTGGGGATTTCGCGAATATACATCTTATTTAATATTTTAACTTTAATCTTGGAACCTCTAACTTTGGGTATCTCTTTAACCCCTAAACTCGTAGGAGATAGAGGAGGTTGGGCCGCTTAGACTATCTTTAATACGGCTACGAGAATTTTAATTGTAAGATTCTGCGCTGACTGCCTATAATGTAGATGCGTTTGGCTTGGGCTACTAGGGGGTATATTTGTGCCGTTACAGGGTAGTAAAGGCGCTGGCGTAACGGGCTTAGATGCAACTGGCATTATTACTCTATAAAGCTTTAGTAATGTAATACTAATCTAAAGTATAAAGTTGGAGTGAGGAGCTAAGTGTAGATAATATTATTTCTTTAAAAGATCCGCCTTTTTTTATACCCTTTAATAGGACCTGAGCTGCTGCTGTACTATAAATGTTTACTAGAATCCGCTTTATGCTATATAAATACTTCCCTGTATTTATCCTAGGAGACGCTATACCAATATCACTTCTAATATGGCACAGAACTTAACTAAGTAAAGGTATATAATCTTGCCGTAACTGCAGAAACAGAGCTGTGGCTTATATTTAGTATCTTAGTTCTGGCACTAGAGCGATATAGAAGGAGATATAATAGACACGCAGTTATATATATAGTAGAGGCTTGTGGCTATCTAATATTGTTTAAACTGGAAATAATGTGGGAAGGAATATAATTGGGACCCTGTTACCTATTTGGGCTGCATAAATCCTATAGACCTGCTTGAAATTTGGTTGCCTAGGTAGATAAATCTTTACTATACCCCTCTTCTAGCCACGCAATGCCTTCCCTTATTGACGCTAGAATATATCAGATTATATATATTAATATCGTTTTAATATGGTGGAGAGCTTAACTTAGAAAAAGCCGTTGGGGACATTCCTGCCTGGGCTGTAAAGACGTTGCTGGCTTATATATGGGATCTTAGCTCCGACTACTAGACTAAGGTAAAAAGAGATATAACTGCTCTAATTGGTGTGTAGGTGCTAGGTAGATGTCTTAATTAAAGTAAAGAGTATATGCGCTAGGTATAAGCGCTGGAGCGGTAAACCCTATTTACGTTAGCGCTGGGGTTAGCTAAAACTTAGACTAACTTCTTAAAACTTAGCTAAAATTTCTAAAAATTCTTGAAAATTTTTAAACTTAGGGCGAAACTTCTTAAGAATTAATAGTTATTTTTAGCTACTATTTATGTACTAACTTTTACAACATATCTGCTACCTGCTTAATGTTACTTTGCTTAATAGAGTTTCCCTACATTACGCTTTACATAAAGGGAGGGGATATAATCTGCTGTAGTAAAGAATATAGCGGAGTAATAAATGCTAAGCTAACTACCCGTAATGCGTTAGCAAAATAGTTGGGGCCTAATTCCCTTGCTTTATATGTAAGTAGGGTGTTTTATTGGCTATATAACTAATGTCTTAGAACGTTTACAGCACTTTATTAAATTCTATACTTTTTTGCAAAATTTTAAAATTTTAGAAATATTTCTCGCTTCTATAGCCCTAAATTTAAAATTTATACCTTTCTTCTAGCTACTACCTAATCTTTATAACTATTAACTAGTATCTAAAGAAATTTTAAGCTACCTATAAGATGGAGATTCCCTGTATTACCATTTATATAAAACAGAGGGATAGCTTCCTTTAGCGAGAAGGATATACAGGAGTAACGAATATAGAGTTAAAGACTCTTCTTCAGCAAAGTTATAATACGATAGCGTCATTAGAAGCCGAGATTGGGAAGTAATAGCTGTGACTACCTTCTAGTTATTCTAATAGGAACGACAGATGCTATAAAAAACTTTATAAGATGGCTAAGAAGCTAAAGATTAGGGATTGCCTAGATAACCAAGCTTCTAAGCATGTTAACACTGCCGTTAAGATTCTAACCAAACCGCAAATAGATTGTATATTTAAGGTCTATTAGGAGTTCTTATATAATATTCTACGCTATTACAGCCCTGGATTGGTTATGCTATGCGCTACTAGTTTAGGAAAACAAAGAATAGCCAGTATAACTAAAGAGGATAGAGTTAGTCTCCTTAATTATGTTAAGGAGAGTAAAGATTTCTTTAGTTCCTTAACTCTTAAGACTCTTGCCAAGGATTATAAGATACTATATCTAGATAGTGTATAATTTAATTCTGTAGGTAGATAAAGCTAATCTCTTTAGGCCCCTAGATTGCTTATATTTTAGAACAATATAGAAAGCGTAAGCGTGATAAGAGCCAGCAAGCCGAAAAGTTATTATAGGGTATATTAAGCGTTATTTATTTAGTTATGCATTAAAACTAATTAGCTAAAAATTAAAGCTCGTAGCCAAGACATAGGTACAATAGCGGCAGGTAGGCGTAAGTAAGAAGGAACGCTCGTTCTTTATATAACCCGGTTAATAATATTTACTATAGAAATTGAATATAGATACTTAGAAGCACTAATCGACCTAATCCTACTTTTAGGCGACCCCATTTCTGACGCTGTCTAGAGCAGCTAATAATGGAAATGGGAACGCAACCTTAGTGTAGGATTAACGACTAACTGCCTAAACGTATTGGCCCCTTAAAACCGAAGCCAAGACATCTCTATAAATTTGTTAGTTGGTTAGAAGAAAGGAATATAGTTAATTAAGAAATTCCAGCTAGTACCTAGGTAAACTTTATAGTAGCTCTTATAACGTGAACCTTATACCTAGTAGGAACGTTATATGTTATATTTTTAGAGGGGTCTTTATATACCTAGTAAGGTGGGGAGCTTATATCTTCTTTAGGATTATAGATTTGGATTAATTTGCCTCGGCCTATTATTGTTCTGTTTTTATCCACTCTATTAAATAGCTTCGTTTTTATATATTCCGCCTTTCTATTAAGAGCTTTTGCTCCAGTCTAGGTGTAATTATAGGTTAGCTTTAAATAGGTATTAAAAGAGTTTAAATATCTATATACCTCTCCAGATATAGTTAAGGACTTCTGATAGTATATTAGGCGTCTAGCGCAGATCTACCTAATATTAAGGAAATTTCTATAGCCCAAATATATGTCCTTTCTAGGTCCTCTGTAACTTGGCTATAACTTAGTTTACAAAGGGAGGGCTTAACAGATAGCGATAGTATTTCGGTTAGATAACTTAATTTAGGTATACGCTATTGTAAAGCAAGAGCTACTATTTCTAATATAATATTAGTAGCCGAAAACGATACACAGTGGATAAAATGGTCTATTTTAGTACTTACTTTAGCTGTAACGTGTTTAAATTTTGTAACCCTAGAGTGCTTTATATCTGTATAAAGCTGAGGAAGGTTACCTAACGTATAGCTAAAGGCGCACGGTGCAAGGGAGGAAGGGTAATAGGCGTTAAAATTAGGCATACGGAAGGCTTCTAGTAGATAACGCACTAAGTTGGCTAGGAAGGCTATAATTCGCGTAAAGACCTATTAGCCTACTTATAGCTAAGGATGGGGTAGCTTAGTTAATATTTACCTATAACTTATAGGTCGCAGTAAATGGAGAAGGTAGGAAAGTGCAAAGGGCAGTAAGTTTAAGCGCACTGTGACCTTAATAAAACTGTGCCACAGGCGCTTAGCGAGGTGGAAGGAAGGACTTGCGGAAACAGAAATATGCCGTTAAGATAATAAAGCGTATAACTGGTTAGATGTTGGTGCCCAATAGGATGTTTATTAGCGAGATTATTTAGGTAGGCGGCCGCCTATTTTACGCTGCTGAAAAAATTCCGTTGCCCCGCTTAGCTTTTTCCAGTATGGTAAATGTCACGTAAATATATTGGCCTGTTGGGTAGCGGAACAGGTAAGGCGTCTATAATGTTGTGCATTTTAATAGCGTATTTTTATATAAAAGAATTGCTAAGCGGCTACCTCTCTAAGCTGTGGCCGGATTTGCCCTGCTCTACTATTAAAGCTTTCTAGCGTAGAATATTATGTGTATAATTAGGCCACCAGCCGAATAATGGGTAAGGCGTCCGCTATGATGCGCATTTCAGCTGTGCATTGGCCGAAGTCTAGGGGATTGGAGTTACTAGATATATATAGCCCCTTTACTAACTAAAATATCTCTAAGGATTGGATTCTTGTGGCTTATTCTTATTTATAAGGCAAATTAACTGTAGCCAGTTTATGCGCCTTTATATTGTATGTATAAGTTAATTAATTATTAACGCCCAACTTTATATTCGGACTGCTGCTTAGTAAGGCTGTGTTACGTAATTTAAATTGGCTGGCTAAGTTATAAATGTAGTTTTAGCCTTGCATTCTCTATTGTTTATAGCGTTATAAGTAGTGATATAAGTGGCTCTTGCTTACCGCCCTTAAAAAAGTGATGCTCTTGCGGACCTTTTTATGCAGCCCTTATATAACAGGAAATGCGCCATAAATAGATTAAGCTAGAAATGGAATATATAACAAGAAATAGACCTCTAAGCTAAAAGAAGAGCACTACTATTATTGCCGTCTTTTCTGCCTAGTAGGCCGGCCCCTTTTCTTCTATATAGTAGGCCGGGCCTTTAATTTTAAATAGTAATGCGCTTGTAGTGATCTAAGACTTCTTTTTAGAAAGTGGTCTTTAATTTGTTCCTATAAAAGATCCTATTCCTTCTTTAACTATGGGGAAACCCTGCACGGGTTAGTTTAGATGTATAGAGCTTAGCGTTTCGTAGAGACCTAATTTAAAGGGAGCCCGTAGTAGGAGACGTATGGCTTAGTTAAAGCCGCTGGCTAAAATGCAGAGATTGCGGAATAATTGTGGAGATGGTTACTTAATGCATATAGGGTTATTTTGTTATTTTTCGCCCTGTAGTAGATTAATTTAATCTAGCTAACCTAATCTGTAGATCTGGTAAAGATAATATACTTACTAGTAAAACGTTCTTGTACTTTGGAGCTTTAACTAGTCTAATTATTTAATCTCTTGCGATTCTGAGGAATGGCTAGAGCCTAAAAGCAACTCTTTATCTGCTAAGAGCCTTAGTTCTTATGGCTTTATATATCTTGTTTGCACCTATTATTATTAAGGCTGTAGATGTACTGTGGAAGACATATGGGAAGAGACAAATGGTTATAGTGGAAGCTGTTTGGGTAACAATGTTATGTGGACTAGAGGAACTCCAGATTAGCTAGGGAAGTGTTTTATACTATTAATAGGACTTCCTATTGTTCCCAGTTTACCACCTGAAGACTTTACATATTGAGTTATCACCGCTGTATAGGATATAATTGATTGTTTATAGGAGCACTAGACGGCTTCTTAAAGCATATACAGGAGATAGAATAGAGGGTATAATAGTCTAAGGTTAATGGAATTTAAAGCGTAATTAACCCTATTATAAGTTATAGGGGACCTGTTACCTAGCTATAAAAGACAAAAAGCTATAGATCTTGTTAGGGCATTGGCAATAGAGGAACATTGTTCTCTATTAAGATTTTAATTTAGTTTAGAATTATAAGGATAACATTTTAGTACATAGGGTTTTTCGCTTAGTAGGATATCTCTTAGTTTATTTATAACTGGCGAGTATAGATCTTCTCCTGCTAGACTATATGTCTAATTAGTTAGATAAATTGGCTAACTATTATAGGCCTAGATGGAGCTAAAGATAACCTTGTATGCATTTCTTTAATAAGTGCGTAATAGTATAGAGTAGTACTAAAGTCGCCTCTGGTTCAAAAAACAGGTAATCTATCTATATGGGACACCCTAGCTATATATACATATACCTCGCTTAATAAATAATCGGTGGGCTCTTTGGGAAAATAGTTGCTCCTTCTCAGCTTTTTAGGTTCTGGCATTGATCTATACTACTCGCATTTACCCTTACTCTTAAGGTGGCTGAGCTGGTGCTTGATATTCTTAATGCTAAATATATATTCCCACTCCTTGTACGCCTTGTTGTAGTTTATATAGCAATTAACGTTAAATGCGCGGCCTTAATGATTAAACCAGCCCTTAATTGCCTTATGGAATCTTTTAATCCTAATAGCGTTTCCCAGTCTAGAGGGTGTAATACTTCCTTCTATTTTTAAGTGGCCAGTCTTAATTAGGGCGGGGAGGCCACCAAAGATACGTTCGATGTAGGAGATATAGTAGTATTAATTTGGGTCTGGATGGTAGATGCTATAGTTAGTAGATTTATATGCTTTGTTTTATAGGGGAAGCGCCTTAGCTTTACTATAATGCCGACCTATAAAGTCCTTTAAATTGAAACGAAAGTAAGACACAATATTAGGCCTGCCGGTTAGCTGCTATAGCAGACAATCTATAGCCTAATAGTGACTTCTTTTATTGGGGACATCTTTAAGGACTAGGAAAGAGGTTCCTAATTCTAGTTTATCTTTAATTACCTCTCTTATAGAGGATACTTGCTTTATAAATTTTAGCTAAAGTAGTTACGATAAATTTGGGGTTATAAGAGTATAGAGATAACACACTTAAATGCTAAATTACTCCGAAAATTCTTGTTAAGGGCTTATGTGTTTTTACGTGTTACACTAAGAGGCTATACATATTGGATTATTGTAATAAGCCGCTTGCTGAGGAATCGATTGTCTAAAAATGCGCTCTTTTATAAACGCTTTTCCTTGTCGCTTCTATTTTACGTGGTATAATGTAACTGGCTAAGTGAGAATGTGGCTTATATGGGGCGGTAATTAGAGTTTTACTGCTGTATATCATCTGAAGTATGTAAAGAATTTAAATCTAGACTAATAATAAGATGCTCCTGCCAAATGTGCTAAGGATGAGAATGCTAAACTAGAAATAAACCTTTAAGCTAAAGAAGAGCACCATAATCTAAGAATAAGGATATTCTGAAGTATTACCGCTGTCCCTTACGCACGGCAGCTCTGCCCTTTACTTTTATAGAGTGCACCTGCGGTGATCTAACCTTAGCATGCCAGACGCGTCTTTAGTAAGACTTAAGAGCATTTTTGGAATTTAAAAGCCCGCTTTTATAAACTTAGGTTGGCTTCTAAGCTACCTTATATTTGCGCCCTAACTTAGTTATTCTTTCCCCTAGAATATTATTGATCTCCTATTTATTACCTAAGTTTATTTTATTGATTTTGTCTTTTTTAGCCCAGGTATAGCGCTTTATAGTAGGCTCTGGGTTTAAAACGTCGCTCTAGTTATTAGTAACGCTATCGCTGTTACCATCCTTGTTTTTATTATGAATATGACTACTAGCCTCGTTATATAGTAGTTTAATATTGTGGAGAAGGGTAGGCTCCTAAAGCGAAGGGCTAGTGGGCTGTAGAGTGGATACTACTTACTAGTTAACTTGCGGATATTAAAAGTTGAGATTGAGGACAGGGATAGGAGGGCTAGAAAGCAAGTCTTTATAAAAGGCGGGTGGCCTTTGTTACTTTTAGGGATATAAACTATTACTACCCTTGCCGCCCTTGCTACCCCCACTACTATCTTTAGCAGAGTTGTTGGAATTATTATTAATAATGCTGTCCTACTTGAGCTAATTAAGCTTCCGCTTTCTTAGTGTTAAGGATAATTCGCCTTCTATACTTTCTTTTTTATAATTACCCTCCTTTCTAATAAGCGGATTATCTACGTGTCGCGGTTATTAGGTTATAGTGATAATATTTTTAATATCTATAACTTACCAATATTATCCCCCTTATTGGCTATTAAGGGCTCTTAATTAGCTACTATGTAGGTCTCTAGCTTCTGTTTAGCATTAGGAATAGTTGCAGCGTTAATTCCCTTAGCTAGACTATCTATTTCATTAACATCTTCCGCCGTAAGTTTAAGATGGTTATATAAAGATATGCTAAAGAGATCTTCCAGCTCTTTTAAAGAAGGTAGCTCTTTATCCTTATTATCCTTATTGCTGCGGTTATTTCCGTTACCTAATAATTGTTAAGCAAGGCTGTTATATAGAGGGGAAGTATATACCTAATTTGTAAGGTGCTAGTTAATCGCTAACTTTACCAGCTTTATTGCTAGTGTTATTACCAGCTCTATTGCCTTTGGCTTCTAAGTCTAGGTCGGCTATACTATCTTTAATAACTATTGGATCCGCTGCTAGCCGTTAGGTATACGTGTTTATGGCTACTGGGAGAATAGGGAGAGAGTAATAGGGTAATTATTAGGGGTAATTACCTTAACCACTTCCTCTGTTATAGACATCCCCATAAAAATCTTTATTGTTATCCTTATTATCCTTATTATAATTATTCTTGTAATTATGGTTAGGGTCTGTAGGCGCTTTATTAAATGGAATCTCTAAACTAAGGTTCTATATAGAATAATATACCTGAGATTAGCTAAGCTTAATACGCCCTAGGATTATTTCTTAGGGGGAAATAAGGTATTTTATACTTCTTCTAAGGTGCTCTACTCGCGCCTTCTTTAGAAGCTGTAACTGTATTATACTAGGGCGAGGCTGTCGATTTTCTAGGGGGACTAGTGTAGAAATTGTTATTATTAAGTAAAATTTTAGGAGGGATACAAAATGAAGATTAAGATGGTGCTAACGTTACTATAGCTATTATTGTTGTTCTTATTATTAGAGTTGCTATTGTCTTATACCTTTCCAATAGCCCTAAAGGGGGGATTACGCTGGGCTTTTAAGTGTATACTAGTCCCCTCTTTACTACTAGCTCTTATCCGCATTATCTACACTAGAATAACTCTACTAGCTCTATAGCGAATTAAAACGTATAATCTACGCTCTATTGGTAATTACCATTTGCAAAGTATAAAGGTTTATATGGGCTTAAACTCTATTATAAGATTAACGCCTATTAGGAAACTATAATTAAGACCCAATTAACTAAGCTGGCATATTTAGCCTTTAATAGGGGCATCGCACTAAGCCTCCTTATTAAGGAGGTTGGTAGCAAAGTGCCTCCTCTACCCTTATTCCTTAGAGTTAGGGCTAGCGCTAATGTATCCGTTTTCTAACCCGATTATACTAGCAAACTAGATCTTCTGTGCTAGATCTTCTGCGAGACCATGGTTTCTAAGGTTAGATAGGTAGGGGGCGTGCCGCGATTTTACTGTAAGTATTAAAAGACACTCTGAGTAATAAGGGCATCCTTGAATCTCTCCCTAGGATCTTTAGTTATAGTGCGGAGCTTATAGCCGCTTCTTAACCTCCTAAATATGCGTAAAAGCCTTGCTTTTACTCTTTCCTATAACCGGATATTATAAACGATATAAGGGGGCAGATAGCGCGAGTAGATTAGGTAATTACACCTATATCTATCTTACTACGCCCTTTTAGCTAATATAGCTACCGCATAAAGTCCGTCTCTATTAGGAGATTAAATGCGTAAATTTTCCTCTAGTGTTTATTAGCTAAGAGCAAGATTATAACGCCAACTCTACTAGACGCTAGGCTGTGCTACTAGATAGGCCGTTTATCTCTAGATTCCGCCTTGTAAGTCTTAGGTCTATGTAAGGGATATTTCTATATAACCTACGCCTCTTTAGCTAAATAGGGGACTAAATTAGACTAAAGCTTAGCGGCTTCTCTAATTGTAATTTAATCCTCTAATTATTAGGCAAAAGTAAGATCTAAGTCTAGGTAGAGAAGGCGCTAAGAAGGGCAAAGGCTTCTAGCTTTTAGCGGCGCAGCTTTAACTAAGCTAAGTGATTAGTATTAGCCTATAGTTGTTTTATTAAGGACCTACTTTAGTATCTAGCTTCGCCTTTATCGTGATGCTGTAATATGACACTGCCTAATATGTCCGCAGCTTGCAGTAGCTGTAACCCATGTAATCTATAGCTAGGCGGTTCTTAGCACAGTCCTATAGCTATTTATAGCTGTGCTAATAGGGATTGAGTTACAAATTCTGTGACTTAAGGTACTTAGGGCTAATAGCATACAGCCTATTTTAGGGAGAGGATGTCTGTATAATTAAGTAAGGTTGCTAGCTAAAATGTAATGAGATATAAGGTGACTAGGAGCCATCTAGTAATATAAGGGAGCTTGCAGCGGTAAGGGACTAGGCGCTGTTGCTCTAGGAAAAAGACTCCTAGAAAAATAAAGCAGGCAGCATTACTAATATGGTAATTCCTATAGATCCCGTTAATTGGCAGCTGTAGGTGGTAGCTCCCTGGAGGCGAAGGAATGACCTAAATAGGAGGGGGGAAAGCTTTGAATATCGTAAATGCCTATATACGTAAATGGGACAAGTCTCTTGAGGTTAGGCTGCGGAAAGAATAAATAGCCATTACTACTCTAGCGGTAAGAATAGAAAGAGCCGTTTTATCTATTACTATAAAGAGAGTATAAGGGAGGAAGTTGTTAGAGAGCCTAAAAGGCGCTACTCTACTATTAGTCCAAGATATAGAAATTAAGGGAAGTGGTAGGGCTTGCATATGCGCGGACGCTAATAGGGGAGTAAAATGGCTTAGGGGCGGAGCGAGGAGGCTTAGCCAAGGCAATAATATCCAATAAGGGGGATGCGCGGCGTTAGGGAGAAAAGAGAAGGTAGAGGAGGAAAAGTAAAACGGCGAGTAGAGGACGCTTTTATGTAATAAGGTTGAAGCATAGGCTAGGATAAAGCGGCGGGCCAGCAAGTAAGGGCGTGTTGCCTATAAAGGAAACATCTATTTCCTAATACAGATTTACTCTCACAGATATACCTATATATATTATTATAGAAATAGTATAAAATACAAAAACCGCAAAAATAATTATAATTATAATTATAATATATAAGTTTGTTTTAATATTTAATAAATATATAAGTTTCTATTAAAATTTTATATTAATAGTATTACTATGCATTAATTTTATATATATAAATTATTTATTATATGTATGTAGATATATAGAAAATATAGAAAATATAAAAATACTAACTTTTAAATAGTAAATAGCTTATTTATTGCTATTATTAATATAAAGTTAAAAAGATTATTAAAACTTAAATAGATTTATTTTTTCAATTTTCATATATTAAATAATTATATTATTAATTTTTTTTTATTATATTATTTATTGGGGGAGGGGATTATTTAAAGATAAAGAGTGTCTTACTTAGGGGGGTGTCTTGCTTCCTAGGGTCCCACGTTAGCAAAATCTAAGGGTATTTTAATGCGGATAGGTTATATAAAGGTTTTATCTGTAATATGTCTAATATATCCTAAAAGTCTACCTTTTACTTGTCTTTAAGGTTAAATTTCTGGCCTATAATAAATTAAATATTATAGTTGGTAAGAGCATAATAAATAACAGCATATTTTGCCCTATTATTCTTAGAACAATTAAATATAAGTAGTAGGTAGTCTATTAACTTATATCTATTAGTACCGGCTAATAAAGTGCCTTTAAAACGTACTAATATTAATAATAGCCCTTTTATTTTGCAGTATAACAGGCTTAATAGTAATAGGTTTTAGTCCTTATAATTAAGCATATTTATCTAATAAAGCTAGGTTTGCCAATTATTCTAGTTAGCATTATATTATAAGTTAATTTAATATCTTATACCTATAGAAAAAGGTAGGAGGTAGATTAAATAGAATAATTAGGATACGCTTTTCTTTGCTATTAAGGATTTTATATAGACATTATATAGCGTATAGGTAGAAGCTAGTAGTCGTTAAGACGTTATAGGTAGTAGTGAAAGTTTTTATATAGGATAGTAAGATCTTAAAAACCGCCACTAATGGTTTCTCCTTATAGTAGATAACTACGTATATACGCTATAACTGTGCAATTAGTAGATAAAAGCGGTAGTTATAAATGTTAGTTTGTCTATTTTAATGCTGTCTTACTTCTTATAATAATTTAAGATATAAATGGAGCTTTTAGTTACGGGATAATCCTCTTATATACTAATTAGGCTTTTTAAATGATAAAGATGGCATATATATAGTTTGTTAGTAGAGAGAATATACCTTAATAGGATTTGTTAATATATATTTAGGAATAAGAGTTAGTAGGGTTATAGGCTGAATTACTTAATAGGTGTTAATGTAGTTAGTAACTAAAGTAATATTAATCTAAACTAAATTTAAACTTTCTAAGGTTTAGTTAATATATTAGCCACCTAATTAAGCTACCCAAAATACACTACTAACTTTAGCCATTTATAACTCCACCCCTATTAAAGATATTTAAATAAAAGTTTAAATATAGCTGGTTATATATAAAATTATTCAATTTATAATATTGTTAAAAAAGTATTATATTATTAATTTTATTTATTGCCTAATTTGGTTCTTTTTAGGTATATATAGGCTTTTATTAAGTATTTATTAGCTTAAATATATATAATACTTTTTTTTAAATATTATAAATATTATTATTTATTGCTTAACGTCCAATTTAGACCCCTGTTGGGCCTACGCGGACTACTTCTTATATATATAGGGGAGAAAGCTCTAATTAAGAAAACTTTATAATCTATCTCCCTGCCTTTAGGGACTTGCCTAGGTTACCTGCGAGTTACCATAGTGCTCTTCTGCTATACTTTTTGACCTCCTTAAAAACTACTGCTACTATAATAAGCCTACGGACGCACTAGTATTATATACTTTGCTCTACTACTATAGAGCTATTAGGAGGCGCCTATTACTCGCCCCTTTACCTTTTATTACTATTCCCTTTGCAATCCGGAACTAGTTTAGTATATTTTAGCTAATAAGCCACTAGGTGGCCGCCTTAAGGCCTTTTTATATTAAGAGTAGTATGTTATAGTTCTCTATGCCAGCTACTAAAAGTAAATATTGTAAATAGAATACCTCTATATATAAGCAGCTATATTTAAATTTTTAGAGCACTATAGGCGACTTGTAGTCGCTAAGTAGGCGAGTCCTAAAAGGCGGGGAAATAGATTATAGGGTTTTCTTAAGTAGAGTTTTCTCCCTATATATATATAAGGAGTAGTCCGTATGGGCCTAATAGGGATCTAAATTGGACGTTAAGCAATAAATAATAATAATTATTATTATTTAAATTTTTATTTAAATATCTTTAATAGGGGTGGCTTAACTAAGTAGCTAGCTTAACTAGATGGCTAATACGTTATATAGTAGTTAATACTAAGATAATATATTACAAAATATTAAATAGTTGTATATTGTTAATATATATATACATTATACTAATACATACTCTTATTATAGAGGATTACTACTCTAACTGCACTACCTACGCTATTTCTATTATATTATTATTGGCTATTATAGAATAGGGGCAATGGCTATAAAGCGTATATATTTAGGGAGTCTATAAGACGTTACGCGATCGATTATAAGGGTTAAGGGCGTAAGGAGGTAATATACCCTCGCGTAGCTAATATAAGCTGTATATAAGGTATACGCAAGAGTATGGGGTTCTCCTATAGAGGCCCCTACGGTTGGGTTCTATAATACTACCCCCCCTCCTATTAAGGCGGAGCTCTAGCAATGCTGTGGTTGCTATATATATATAGGGGGAAATGCTTAGGGTATCTAGAAGAAGAAATATTATTATAGATATAATGGGCTTATATAAATGTTTCTAACTTAAAGCCTATAGGTTGCTACTATGTGAAGTACTAGGCTATAGAGGGGAAGGAGGCTGTTAGGGACTTAGTAAGGTATAAGGGTATTACTAAGGCGCTAGTGGTAAGTAAGCTAATAGCGATTTTCTATCCTAGGGATAGAAAATCCTAATTAGCTAGTTTCTCCTTAGCGTCTAAAATCTAACTAATTAGACAACTTTAACCGCCGGTTAAAGTTCCTTAATATCTTATTAGAGTAGTTACATAATGGTAATATATAATAATTTAGCTGTAACGGCTCCTATAGGGGATTAGGTATAAAATCTCTGCTTAGGCCTAGTTTCTATGGGTTTATATAGTGGAAATTACTAATTAGATCTTTTGCGTTTTTAAAATCTTCCTATAGTTGCTATTTCGGCTAATCTATATTAAATCCTATATAGGTAGCTTTATAGTAGAGCCGCTGTCCTCTACTTTTACTAAAGTATTTAGAGTTAATAATTTGTTTAATTGTCTACTCCTTATAGTTCTTATCTTTATTCTTATCTTGGATTAATACCGGTAGGGGTTTAGGCTATATTTATCCTAGTAGAGGGTTAGGCTAGTAAAGGTATAGTAGCTATAGGTAAAACATAGGCTATATCCTATAGGTGGCTAAAGTAGGCAGGAGCTCTAGTTTGTATATAGCTCCTCTATTAATAACTTATTTAATCTAGTAGGGGCTAAGGTTCTTATAATTAAGTAACTTTATAGGTCTCTATATGGAGATATTATATATATCTAACTATACCCAGTCACTAATACGCATCTTAGGTAGTGGTGTTCTATAATAGTTAGTAAAGTAAGCTTATTTTACTTAGGCCTAGGCCATCTTTTCTTTATAGTAGTTAACTAGGTCTTTTATATAGTTTATATATTAATTAGCAAGTAGCATCTTAAGGCGTTTTCTATATAGCAGTTTCTTATTAATAGGCTCTAGTGGCTCTATACTAGATTATAAGTAATATCCTTTATTTATAAAAAACGGGGTAAGTCCTATAGTAGCTAAAATATAGTTATTTACTGTAAATTTACCTAGCGGAAGGTGGTCTACCTAGTTATCTTAACTATAGGCAACTACCTATTATAAGTACACTTTTATACTAGCGTTAGCGTTTTCTAGTTATCCCGCAGTTTTATAGTAAAAGGATATAGATATCTTAACAGAGATACTAAGGTATTAGCAAATCCGCCTCTATATATTAGAGTTAAATTATATACCTTAGTTAGATGTAATAGAGTTAGGTAACCTATATAGTTAATAGACTTTATAGAGAAAGGTATTAGCAACGTTGCTTATAGCTACGCCTTTAGTTAGGATATAGTGGCGTTTTTTTATAAGTCGGTATATTATTATAAGGATATTTTTATAGGTTTAGCTATATTATTTATAAGGCGGTAAGTTAACAATAAAATCTATAGCAATATCTGCCTATTAGTATATAGGTACTAGTAGAGGGTATAGTAGTCCTTAGTACTTTATATAAAATACTTTAGCACATTTACAGCTATAGTAGACGCTTATAAAGTGTTTAACTAAGTCTATTATTTTAGGCTAGAAGTAGTATTGGCTAAGGAGCTTATAGGTTCCTCTTTTACCTAGGTAGCTACTTAATTAGAAGTTATAGGCTATTTAGATTAGTTACTGTTATAGGTCTTCTAAGTTAGGGATAAATAGATGGCCTTTATAATAGAGCCTATTCTCTTTTACTTTTAAGGCTACTATATTAATCTGGCCTAAGCTTTAGAGGTTAATAGGCAGTATATAAGTGCTAGTGATTTTTATAGTAATTAGTTAATATAATAATAGGTTAACAGAAGTGTTATATACTATAGTAATAAGTTTATTAATTTTAGGGGGTAACTCTAGTTCTATAGTATAAAGCTAAGGGGTAGTTAGTTTTGTCTTAGGTAGTATACCTAGGGCTAAGTTTTATACTTTTAGGATTGTTTGTTATTAAAATTAATTATAAGGGTTATCTTTTAACTAGGGAAGGTCTTATAAACGGCGTATTAGGCTATTAGGTTTAGTACGTTATACTTCTAGCCTATATATAATTTTAAAGTTAAAACTAAAGAGGAACTTATTCTAATATGCTTAGCGTTAGTTTAGTTATTTTATAGTTATAAAGTACTTAAGGTTGCGATAATTGTAACGGGACTAGCCCAGTTACAGTAGGAATGTCTTGGTGAAACACTTAACAGATAAATTTCGACGCTTTAATCAAATTCTGCCAAATTCTGCTAAGTTAATCAAATTCTGCCAAATTCCGCTAACTTAATTAAGTTCCACCAAATTCCACTAACGTAATGGAATTTGGTTGAAACCTGTTAAAATCCGCGTAGGCTTATGTCCACGCGTCTGCTGCCAAGACCTTAAATATTTAGTTACACGTTTCCTATATTCCCTTCTCTTCTTTATACAACATCTTGTTCTCTGCAAGAGCTATATACCCTTAGATTTAGATAGAATTTATATTGTTCCTTTAAATCTTCCTTAAAGCCTCTTCGCGCCCTTATATTACGTTACGTTAAAAACAACTACTATTAAAATAGCAAACAACCTTAAATCCTACGCGTTAACCACGAGCATTATAACCCTAGTTAGGGAATAGTTAACTGTAATGCAAGAAGCCTTTACGGATGCTTTAGCTTAGCAGCGGGCTGCACTAGAAGCCTAGTATTAGTGATCAATGGAAACACTTTATAAAGAACTCTGTAACGTCAAAACACTTATATTAGAGATTACGACACCGCCTGCAAACGAAATTAAAGTAACTATATCTGAGCCTGGCCCCTTAAACGCGAACTTTGAACTAGTAATAGTAACTTAACCTGTATCTGTAACAAATTTAATACCTATTATAAAATCCAAAAAACTTCTTAATCCTCTAATGTTTAATAGAAATTGAAATAACCTACGTCCCTTTATAACCAAGCTCCGTCTTAAACTCTTAATAAACTATAACTAATACCCCACTGAAACTAGTAAAATTAGCTATGGAATGTCTTGTTTAAGTAAGGACGCTATATAAACTATAGATCCATTCTTCTGTAATAGCACCTTTATTAATTTTAAAATCTTTGTCTCCCTACTAGAATGAATATATAATGACGCTAGCCGCAAATACATAGTGGTTACTAAACTTAAAAACCTATAACAACGGAACCAAGAATTTACTAGCTTCTTTTTGGAATTTTTAGGCCTTATTGGCGAACTGGATTGGAATAAAGCTGCTAAAGTCGCTGCCCTTTAACAAGCCATTTTAGATAAGATTAGAGCCCAGTTAGTAGGTAGGGAACTGCTAAAAGACCTGCCTAAATTCGCTATAATGTGTTAACAAATTAATAAGGACCTTTAATATAACAAATAAACTCGTTCTCTAAAGCTAACCACGCCGCATGTTTAAAACTCTATGAAATTAATATATACCCTAAAACGCGATCCCTCTCTAAACCTGAAAAGTTCTATATACAACCCTATGGACCTTAATACCACTTAATCTTATACACCCTTGGGAACTAATAAATAAAGAACTTGAGCCATAAATAGAGAATGCTTTGGATGTGGTAAAAAAGGACATATTTAAAAGAATTGCCAAACTCACCCTTTTAAAAAGGTCTGCTGTAGTTCCTCCCAGTTATCAAATCGCACTTATTCTTTAAGTTATACTTGCTCCTTAACTCGCACTTGTTCTATAAATTATACTTAGACGCTACAAAGCACCTTATCTTTGGTTAACTTAGAAAACGAATTGTCTTAGGGCCAAGTCGCGCCTTAGGACAAAAAGTGGAAGAGTATAAGTGTCTAGGCTCTTCTAGCGCTAATATATAACACGACTCCCTTAATATACTTAGCGAAATTCAAATACTTGGAAAATGAAAGGAGGTACAAATCCTTATAGATAGCGGAGCTACTAGTATAGGCTTTATTAATACGAAATACGCGAAAACTTAACGCCTAAATTTAAAGAAACTTAATAAGCCCTGAGGCCTATGAGGCTTTAATGGCAAACCCTTAATATATAGCAAACTGATGCACTACACTCTTATAAAATTGTAGATGGGTAAATACCTTAAATACGTTTCCCTATTTATAATACCTTTAAAGCATTATAAGGTAATACTTAGATATAGATAGCTAAAACGACACAACCCTTTAATTAGCTAGGTTAAAGAAACACTAAAGTTCTATATAACCTCCTGCTAAAGTCATTGCTTAAAAAACCATTTGCCCTATAAATATGCACATAACTATTTAAATTTAAAACAATATAAATTACCCTTGCTATAACCCTTGAACTAAGACAATAAAGCTATAACTGCCAATTATGGCAAAAAATGCGAAGATGTCTTATTAGAACCTCTTAAAATTTATATAATATAAGCCGCGCCCTTTATTTCATTAGCAAGAAAATAAGACTATAAAATCTTTGCTATAATAATGGAAGACATTAAGAAAGCGCTAGAACTAAAGCAATATATTAACCCTTAACCTTTTGTACCTAAAGAGTACCACGATCTAATTAACAAGTTTAAAAAATAATTTGCAAACCAACTAGCCCCGTACTAAGATAAGCACGATTTTAAGATAGAACTTGAGCCTGGCATAACACCAAAGTTTAGTCCACTATATAGTATGTTATAAAAAGAACTGCTTATAATGCGATAATACCTTAACAAACATCTAGAAAAAGGATTTATTCGCCCTAGTTAATCTCTATTTGCCTTACCTATACTATTTATTAAAAAGCCAGAAGGAGGCTTAAGATTCTATGTTAATTATTAAGCTCTAAACGCAATTATGATTTAAAACTGATATCTAATTCCCCTAATTTAAGAGACGCTTAACTATTTAGTGAAGGCACGGTACTTTATAAAGCTTAATATAGTTACTGCCTTTAATAAAATCCGTATATATAAAGGAGATAAGAAGTATATGGCTTTTTATATATAATAGGGACTCTTTAAATACCTGGTAATACTATTTGGCATAAAGAACGGTCCTAGTACGTTTTAATAATATGTTAATAATATGCTTTGTGAATTCCTTAATGTATTTGTTACTGTGTATATTAATAATATCTTAATCTACTTATCCTTGCTTTTTAAATATTAGAAATACGTTAAAATGGTCCTTAAACGCCTGCGAGATATAGGCTTATAATGCGATATTAAGAAATGCAAGTTCTACATGTCTAAAGTTATATACTTAGGCTTAATTATATCCCGTAACGGAATTAAAATAGACCCTAAAAAAGTTGCTACAATTATAAACTAGGAAAGTCCTGGTAGTATATAAGACATTTAAGGATTTCTAAGATTTGCAAATTTCTATTATTGATTTATTAATCACTTCTTAAAAATTGTTTAGCTATTAGTAAACTTAATAAGGAAGAACATAAGATTTAAATGGACTACTAAATGTGAATAAGCTTTTAATAAACTAAAACATTGTTTTACAACTGCTCTAATTCTCGCCTACTTTAACCCTAACCTTAAATATATTATTAAAACGGACTCGTCTAATTATGTGCTAGGGGGGGTATTATTGCAATATAATAAGAACGGCGAGCTATGTCCAGTAGCCTTTCTCTCCCGGAAACTCGTCCCTACTAAATTGAACTACAAGATATATAATAAGGAACTGCTTACGATTGTTAGATGCTTTAAATAATGGCGTCCCAAGCTTAAAGGATTGTTGTTTCTAATATACGTGTTAACGGACCACAAGAACCTATAGTATTTTATAACTATAAAGCAATTAACGCAGCGCCAAATTCATTAGGCCGAATATCTCTTATAATTTAACTTTAAGATTATATACTAACTAGGTAAACTTAATTAGAAGCCTAACGCATTAATATAACAATTATAGGACCTACCTGTAAATGCTTTAGATGAACGGATTACAAATCAATTACGGATCTTATTGCCTCCTAAACGTTTTAAAAAACTATATCCTATATTCCTAGATACGGAACTTAATAGAAATGAATTGGAAGTTAATAAATGGGAAATGGAAATTAATGAGCTAATGGAATATGAATATAAGAATGATATATGGATAATAGATGTAATAAAAGTAATTTAAACAGGAAAATGACAGTATAAGAATATTATACTCGCTAAATGCGAAATTTGAAATAATCGATTGTACTATTAACAGAAGATAGTAGTTCTAAATTCCAAACCTTTACAATTTAAGATACTTAAATTTATACACAACTCCCCTATAGCAGGGCATCCTGGCCATATAAAGACTTATAAGATTGTTTAACGAGTATACTATTGGCCTATAATACACGACTATGTACAAAAATACGTTTAAGTATGCAGGATGTGCGTGCGTAGAAAGACCTTTTATGTAAAGAAGTAAGGAGTACTTTAACCGCTACTAATTCTAATATAAAGATAGCGCAATATCTTAATTAACTTTGTAGTTAACTTGCCTAGCAGTAATAGGTTTATAAATGTTATAGTAGTCGTTAACCATCTTACAAAAATGCAACATATAATCCCTATGGACTTAATTAACGCGATATTAGTAGCTAAATGTTTTATTAAGCACGTCTTTAAGCTACATAGACTTCCTAACTTAATAATATCCAACTATAGAAGCTAGTTCGTTTTAGACTTCTGGTAAGCTCTATATAAACAATTAAGTATTTAAATATAACTCTTAACTGCGTTTTATCTAGAGATAGATGGTCAAACTAAAATTGCGAACGCGATTATAGAATAATACCTATAAATGTACTACTCCTACCTGTAAGATAACTGGGAAAAATGGCTGCCTTTAGCTGAGTTTACTGCGAATAATATAATAAATGTATTAATAGGCGTGACACCATTCTACGTAACCTACAGATAAAACCCTTAACTTAGATTTAAATTATAATCTAAAATTAACATGACAGGACCTACAATTAAATGGATTTAGTTAATTGACGCGCATAACTTCGCTAATTAAATAAAGCAGTTAATGGAACTATTATAAAGTGAATTAATATACGCTTAAATGTTATAGGAATGGTATGCGAATAAAGGACAAGCTCCCGTATAGGACTTTAAGGAAGGTAATATGGTTTACCTAAATATACGAAACATAAAGACTTAACGGCCTTTAAAGAAACTTAATTGGAAGTTCATAGGCCTATACTAAATTAAGAAGAAACTAAGCCCGTATACCTATAAGCTTAAACTGCTAACTGAAATAAAAATACATCCAATGTTTTATATAAGCTTGCTGCAACCTTTAAAAGACAACCCTATAACTTGCAAAGTGCCACTGCTACCTCCTATAATTATTAACAACAGTAACAGTTCTTACTTTATTGACTTAATTAATAATATATAATGGAAAACATAATCTAAATAATTTAAACTTCTTATTAAGTGGGAAGGATATAAAATATAAACCTAGGAAACCTATGAACAGATTAAGGCCAACGCGCCTTCCCTGGTAAAAAAATTCCATAAAGACCATCCTTTGCGGCCTGCTCTAGCTGGATAGATATAATATAAAGGTAAATAACTGCTACCTAATATAAAGACACGAAATATAATAGCAGGAAACTTAAAATTAAAAAGAACTTAAAATACGTTACGACGCTTATAACGCAATAAGTTATAAATTCTTAACTAAGTTAAATTATTTTAGACCTTTAGCTAAAGGGGGGGTACTATAACGGGACTAGCCTAGTTATAGTAGGAATGTCTTAGTAAAACACTCAACAGATAAATTTTAACACTTTAATTAAATTCTGCCAAATTCTGCCAAGTTAATTAAATTCTACCAAATTCCACTAACTTAATTAAGTTCCACTAAATTCCACTAATATAATGGAATTTGGTTAAAACCTATTAAAATCCGCGTAGGCTTGTGCCTACGCGTCCGCCGCCAAGACCTTAAATATTTAGTTACACGTTTCCTATATTCTCTTCTCTTCTTTACGTAACGTCTTGTTCTCTGCAAGAGCTATATACCCTTAGATTTAGATAGAATTTATATTGTTCCTTTGAATCTTCCTTAAAGCCTCTTCGCGCCCTTATAATAATCTATAAGGACCTTAGTTAGCTAGTTAAGTTCTACTAAAAAGAGTTTTAGTTAGAATTTTTTAAACGCTTATATAATTATAAGGAGTTCCTTATTATAGATCTTATAGTTATATTCTTATAATATAAGCTTAAATAAGTAGAATATAACTAGGTAAAGAAGACCGTTATTGCCTATCTAGGAGAGGATGCTATATTAATATAGTCTAAGGAGTTAGTTTTAAGATAAAGTTGTTATCCTAGTATAAAGTAAGCTAGGATAGGTGCTTTAGTAAACGCATTTTTTAAGTCTTAAAACGCCTTTTTATATTTAGGCGTCTAAATAAAATATAGATATGTTTTTCTTTCTTTTATAAAAAGGCCCTTTATTTATATTATTACTATAAATAGTAATATAACACCTAAGAAGTTATATATAAATTTTTAATAGAAGTTGGCGAAACTAAGAAAGACTTATATATCCTTAATATAGGTAGGGGTTTGCTATTTAGTAATTATATATACTTTTTTAGGATCTATATAGATACCCTTAGTAGTAATAATTAGTTTAAGGTATTTTACTTCTATAACTAAGAATTTACACTTTTTTAAATTAATATAAAATCCTACGTCTTTAAGGCGCTATAGAACCTTTTAGATATGCTTAGTATACTTAAAAGGGTTATTACTGTAAATAAGTATATTGTCTAAGTACGCGGAGCAGAAGTTATTAAGGTAGTCCTATAAGGCGTTATTAATATAGCTTTAGAAACTGCTTAGGCCATTATATACGCTAAAAGGTATAATAGTGTATTTAAATTGGCTAAAGTATAATGCAAATATAGTTTTCTATTTATTACCTTCCTGTATTTAGAGGCAGTTAAAGGCGGTAATAATATTAAGCTTAGTATAGATTTTAGCCTAGCTAAGCTATTTAAAGGTCTTATATATAAGCGGTATAGGGTATTAGTTCTTAATTATAATAGCGTTAAGTCCTCTATAGTTAACGCAGAATTAAATACCTCCTTTTAGCTTCTTAGTAAGGAGGATAGGGGTGGCTGCTAGGGATATACTAGAATAAATAAACCCTTTATTAAGGTGCTTATTAATATACATTTTAATAACTAGGAGTTTATCTTTTAATATTAAATAGGGTCTCTTATAGGGCGGCGTTTTTCCTTATTTAATATTAATGGTATAGTTATTAGGTTAATATGGGGGGAGTATATCTACGCTCTTTTATAAGCATATATTAATAAAGTTATAGTATCTCTTAGGGAGGAGCTTGCGGAGTTTCTTATTAGTAAGTCCTTTTTTAAGCTTTATAAACTTCTTAAAGTCTAAGGGTAAAAGTCTATAAAGTTCTATAGGGGTATTATTTTCTAGAAGGTTAATTATATCTATTCTATTACTATAGAGGACGTGGTTTTAATCTTTATTAAGCTTATATAGTTATAATTAGGAGGCTATAGTAACAGTCTAGCCTTTCTTATATACTATATAGTAGAAGGCCGCGGCGCTTATATAGTGGTAGTTAATTATAGGTGGGATAATAAGGGTTTCCTTAGGTTAATATCCTAGAGAGTAGATAGAGGCGGCTAGGCTATACCCTAGGTAAGTCTCTCTATAGTATTTAAAGTTAAAGGTTACTTTTCTCTTTTGCCAGTTAATGGCGGGGTTGTATTATTTAAGCTAGTTTATTTTAAAGATAATAGGGTAGTTTATAAGTGGTATAATATAGGCCTAAAGCTCCTCTTAGTGTCCGTTTATATTTAGGTAGAGTTATACTATATAGGTAATTTTTTATATAGTATAACTACTATTAATAAGTTATAGGGCACGGGCTTTAGTAAGGGATAAGGTAAATAGGTTATAAGTATACATAAATTAGGTATCTATAAATTTATTAATAGCTCTGCAGTTAATTATAGAATGGGTTTTATATTATTTTTTAGCAGTAGTTCACTCTATAGGTAAGACTATTTACTTTTATTTTTTTATTTTTACTAAGCTATCTACTAAGCAAGCTAATATATAAATCCCTCTATTGTTAGAGTGTCCTAACCTATAACTTAAGGCTAGAACTTTACATTTTCCACTTCTACGTCTAATTTTACTACTATTACTGTATCTTTATCTTATATGGTAGCGGTATATAGTAATATACTTAGTGTCTAGGGTATAGGGTTAGGTATTTAATGGCGGCTGCTAAGCCTAGCTATTAGGCAGTTTAGGCTATAGCTATAATAGCCTTCTTAATAGTATCTATAGCAACGCCTTAACTTTTAAAGTAGCTTATACTCTCTATTTAGTAGCTTTTTTAGAAAGGCTAGTATAAAGAGGTTAATATTAGGACTAGTAGTATTACTTAAGGTAGTAGGTATTAGTGGTTTAGTAGGTCTAGAGGGCTTCTATAAGGAGGTCTTTAGGTAGGGGTTTATAGTAGTAATCTAGTTTAGCTGTTGTTTAATCTTCTATAGGGCTGCTATTATATTATAAATATTGTTATAGTTATAGCTAGTAGCTACGTAACTAAGGCAATAAGTAACTTTTTTAAGATCTTCCTAGTTTTTAGCGTTGTCTTAGGTAAAGACTCTAGTGTATTCCTAAAATTTAATATAGAACTTGTTAAATAATTTAGTAGGACTTATCTTTAGGGTGTATAGTTTAGCTTAACTAGTGGCCACTAGGTTATAGTCGCGGTATATTTAGTTAAGGTTATTAAGGACTTCCTAGTAGGACTACTACTTTTAGGGACTACTAGTCTTCTATTAAACGAAAAGCCTATTAAATAGAATGCCCTTTATTTGTCTAATAATATAGCTAATCTTAGTATCTTCTATAGGGAAAAGGTAGGCGCTCTAGGTTAGTTTCTTATAAATTTATATCTTCTAGTAGCTGTATTCCTTACGGTTACCCTTAAAAATTAGGGGATTAAGGTAGCGTGTATTAGACCCTATAGTGGTAGTTTAGATTTAATTATTATGGCTTTTATTATTGCCGCCGCTGTAGTAGGGGTTCCTATTAGGTAAAGCTGCTTAGCACTAACCTTCTATTAAGTATTAAGTAGGTAAGGTTACCAGGGGCGTAGAGACTTAGGTAGTATTATATATAGTAAAGAGGTATCTAGTATTGTTATAAATATGCTTATTAAGCTAAGATTATAGATATTTAATTATACCCTCTCTTTTAGTAACTGTAGTAATAAGTATAATCTTGGCCTTCTTTAATTATTAGACGTCGCGTTTAGATATACAGAGGTTATCTTTAATCTCTTAGCGTATATTATTAGTAAGTGCCTTATAAGCTTATAGGTTTTAGATAATATTATAATCTTAGGCAGTATATATCTTAGCTTATATAAGCTTTAAATAGTAGTTCTATAAAAGGCGGTAGTATTTATTAGGTTCTTAAACTACCATTTTTATAAATATCTTAGCGTCTTATATCTTAATCTTAATAGGTAGTAGCCCTTTAGCTTATTTATTCATGGTTAACGTGTTTCATCACCGAGTTAACATTATCACCGAGTCGACACTTCTTCGCCGGCGACCCGACGCGTGAACGCAACACGTAATGGCACCACAACGCAACGTAAATTCAGCTTATACTGAAGGCTCAATACAGCTTGCTATCTTAGCTTTTAATTCATACCAAGTTAAAACAAAAAAACGCGCTTCTAAAATCTATAACGTACCGCAAATAACACTCTACTACTAACTCGCCGGACGACGCCCTTAATATAACTGTAAACCAAACTTAAAATAAATAACTCCCTTTAAAGAGCAGACGATTGTACAGCATATACTTAATAACAATATACATAGAATACCGCCCTTAAAGGACTTAGTACAAGATATGGCCAATAAACTACTAGAAGAGCGAGGTTAGAAGCCTATTAGCAAGTGCTGGGTTAACCGCTTTATATACCATAGACCTAAGCTTAAAACAAGATAGACCTAACTATACAACTACCAGCAAGCCGCCTGTAAGGACCCAGCGGTTATCTATCCCTAGTTCACACTTATTCAATCAATTAAGCTTAAATACGGCATCCTTAATAAAAACACCTACAATTTTAATAAGTCTAGGTTTATAATGGGCAAAATTATACCTTAGCTTGTTATTACAGGGGCTAATAAACCTGGTAAACACAAGAAATTACAGCCTAGCAATTAGAAGTGGGTTACTCTAATATAAGGCGTCGGGTTAATGGGGAAGCGAATTCCACCCTTTATTATCTTCGTAGGCAAGGTCCTTATTTTAACTTAGTTCAAAGATCTACCTTACAACTAGGTTATTACAGTTAGCCCTTCTGGCTGGACTAATAACGACCTTGCGGTTAGCTGGCTACACCACTTTAACACGTATTTAAGTTGCCTTTAGGCTGGAGTGTATAGGCTTCTTATTATTAATAGATATAAGAGCTATTGCTTATCTAAATTCTAGGATCTTTGCAAGGAAAAGAAAATTATTACTCTCTATATGCCTCCACATTCATCACACCTACTATAACCCCTTAATGTCGCCTGCTTCTCGCCGTTAAAACACGTATATAGCGACAAGATCTCAGGCAACCGGATTATATATATTGCTAAAGAAGACTTTCTACCAGCATTTAAAATAGCGTATAATAAAGCCTTTACAGAGGATAATATTTAAGCAGGCTTTAGAGGCGCTAGGCTAGTCCCACTTAATCCAGACATTATAATATCAAAGCTTAATATACAACTGCGTACGCCAACTCCGCCTATACCCTAGTATACTGCCTGGGAACCAAAAACACCACGTAACGCCAACAAAATAGAGTTGCAATTAAAGCTAGTTTACAATAAAATTAAAAATTACCATAGGTTACCAGCAAGTTCTATTAATAAGGGCCTGTTTGGTTCGTCGGTTGGAGGCGAGATGGAGGCGTCATCTCAACGGGCTGATATCGAATTGACGCTCCCGTTTAGTTCCTCTAGCTTCATTTCTTGCTCTGATCGCTCCAGCTGAGCTTCATCTCGGCAGGCGCGCCTACACCCCTTCAATTGCCTAAATAGGCTGTTGGTGCGGCTGAAAAACGTCAGTTTGAAAAATATAGGGGGAGACCACAATTTGAATGAACTGGAGCTTCCATTTCGTGACGCTAGTGAGCGCCTATCTAGAGCCTCTACTGCCACCTTCTGCCAAGACGTTAACGTGGTGGTTTTAAGGCCTTTAATCAAGCTCGCCATGCCGCCTACCCCTCAGCGAATCGTTATTATCACCCTTATATCAATCCTTGCAGCTGTCACCGCCATTGTAGAGCATATATCGGCCGACTACTATAAGCCTACCGGCGTTCGAAGCCGTCCTCGCGATGTAAATAGAGGCCAATTATAGGTAGAGGATTGTCTGGAGTCACCGCGTTAACTATTTAATAAGACGCGCATACGGCCCGAAGTGCTTAACGACCTCCTTAATTGGCTTGTATTAAATACGGATCTTAAAGATTCAAGAGTCTCAGCCATTAAAAAGGTAATGACGTTCTTCTATATATGCGGCCATGGATCTAGCTAGCGAAACATTAAGTGGAAGGTAGCTCATTTAACGGAGATAATAAGTTGGTATATAGTTGCCTGCAATTAATTTAAATTATAGTAACAATTAGCAGCCATTTTTATGAGGTTCTGGACGCTCTACTACACCTTTACTATTAAATCATTAAACCCCCACCTATAGAGATGCCAAAGGAGATTCTTGAATCTACTAAGCGTTGGCCATACTTTGCTGATTGTATCGGCGCCCTTAACGGCTTATATGTCTTTACCTACATACCCGCGGATAAGCAGATTCCATACCGAAATTAATATAGCGATATTACACAAAACGTTCTGGCGGTGGTTAATTTTGGAATAAGCTTTACCTACGTTCTGCCTAGATAGGAAGGCTCTGCTCATAACAGGAGAGTCCTTAAAGACGCTATAAGCAAGGGATTTAAAGCTCCTCTAGGTCGATATTATCTTGCTAACGCCGGGTATACCAATTCAGATATAACATTATCGCTATATTAAAGCGTAAGGTATCATCTAAAGGAGATTAAGAAGGTAGAGAAAGCGCCCAATAATAAGTTTAAACTATTCAACTATCGTCATTTAAGTCTTAGGAATATAGTAGAGCGTACCTTTAGTATTTTTAAGCGTCGTTAGAGGATATTTAATAGGCCTTATCAATTTAACCTACGCACTCAATTAAAGCTAATTTATGCACTTACTGCTGTACATAACTTCATTAATCTGCATTACAATGTAATAGATAATTAGGAGGATCTTAAGCCGTTTAGTAATAAGAAATTAGAGCAACAAAGGAAGGGTTCTATAGTTGACCGTTTATTAGAAGTAGATAACGAGGATTTAATTAATAGAAGGCCTATATAGGAGCGGCAGGAGGAAATCGCGAATAAGATATAGAAAGACTACTGTTAGGCAACTAGATGTATAATATAGGCGTATATCTACACGTCCTAGTGGTGATATATAGAGCTTCTATTTAAAAATCTTAGAGTATATTACTACTGCTATATGTCTTTAATTCTATAAGCGAGTGGCCTAATAAAACTCCCTATCCCCGTTTTTATAGGCAAATAATTGCAGAGATATTAGGAGAAAGAGAGTAGTAATAAGCTAATTAAATATAGCGTTAAAGACTCTATTAAGATTCTACTTCTTAACTTCCTTAACCTCTTTAAAATCCTCAACATTAAGATTAAGCCGTATACGTTCGTCCCTATTAAAAGACGCTAGGATCTAATCTATCTGCTTAATATCCTCGCTGGCTTCTCTTAATAGCTTACGAACCCACTAAATACGCTCCCATTGGCCTAAGTTCACAAATAGCTTTACACTAAACTCCTTCTCAAATTTAGTAATAACTATAAGCTGCTAATTAAACTCCAAGTCCTTAAACTGATTTATAAACAGCTTAATTGCCTAAGCCTGCTTATCTATTATTGAGTCCACTATTGCAGTAAGCTGCTTTGTTATTTGGGTGAGATTCTAACCCAAATAATTAGTTAATATTATCCCGTTCTTCTTCTTCTTCCTAGCTTAAGCATCAGCGGTAAGAGCGGCGTTAGTGGCTGCTTGTTTCCTAAGGAAGTTGCCAACGGTGCTACTATCCTCATTTAAATTAGAAGTAGAGCTTTGCTAACTAGGTATAGTTAAGCGCTCAGTTAAACCAATAACAGCACTATCCTCCATATAATTATCGTTAGTAGCCTTATTGCCCTCTATAAGCTCACTAAGGGTCATAGCTTGCTCACTAGTGGCGATTATATCAGTAAATAACTGGTGGTGCAGATCCTTAAGCTCTAGAGGCTCATGTCGGAACTTCCTTGCATCTGGATTGGCCTTAAAGTAATTATCAAGGACCTTTTTTGACGCAGTAGGACAGCCTTTCTCATCCCACCCAAATCCTAATTAACTCTTAAGCTTAACCCAAGCCTTATAGTCCTTCTTACACGAGTCGTGCTTTGATTTTATCTGCTTAAGCTCCATATTAGGCCTTTCAGCCTTTTCACGAACAGCCTGCGCGGCGTACTCCCACGCCTGCTTCTTATAGCCAGAATCGGCCCGCATTCCCTTATCAATTGCCTTAAATATCAAGCCCAAAAGCAGAGCCTCCTTTATATCAAAAGTCTATGCCAACGGCCCCCTCCGTCCTTCTCCGGGTATAATTGAACGCTCGCGATTGGAGGGTGAGGGTGAGGGTGAGGGTGAGCATAAGGTGGATTCGTCTCGTATTTAGAATACACGGCCTCTTGGCGCAGGCGTGCGCGTTGACATCATATAGGTGGCAGGTAGGGAAGGTGGAGGTAAGGGAGGTGGTCCTTCCGTCAACTTCTAGATGGCAGTCAAACCAAACAGGTCTTCAAATTTTACACCGCTGACATGGCGTCTTAAGACGCGGCAGAAGAGTTACACTAAAATGCGCCAAAAGCTACGACCACCTCAATTTAGAAACTGATACCTCCAGTGGAACTAAACAGGCCCTAAAACAATTGCGCAGCTTGCCAAAGGCGCTCAATAGATTGCCCATGAAATGGTATTAATGCGCAAGGAAATTGCCCAACTTTAAAAAGCCGCTGACACAAAGACAAAGCAAAAAAGCTGTAAAAGGCGGTATATATAAAATAAGGAGACTCTAACGGTTGGAGAGGTAGTTGACTTACTAGCTAAAAACGCGGGTAGTAGTCGTGACGCCGGCAAAGGGCCGTCGAAGAGGGTGCGAGCAGAGAGGCACTGCGGCACTTACGGCAAAACAGAACACAATTCCCGTACTTGTACTACTAAAATTAAGGACGTATCTAATAGCGAAGGTTCTAATAAATAATATTTAATTGCAATAATTCTATTTTTTAGTTGTTGCGTTGCGTAATTCAAGTTACCGTTAAGTCGCTGGCGAAAAAGTGTCGACTCGGTGATAATGTCAACTCGGTAATGAAACACGTTATATAGTTAATAAAGAATAAGATATTATTAATATCCCCCTTATAGTTATTATAGTCTTTTAAGCTATTAGGCTTCCCTTTAGGGGTTAAGGCTAGGGCTAATAAATTAAATCCTCCTAGGACTAATTAGTATTATAGTTTTAATATAGGTATTGGGTTGTTCTTTAAGTTTAATATAGTGGCTAGTAAGGAATTTTGTCTTGCTATTATTAATTCTTTAGGAGTATAAAGTAAGGTAACTTGTGGATATACTGCTTCTAGCAGCGTCTATAGTATTATAGAGACGTAAAATTAGTTATAGGCTAAGCGTTAGTAAAGAAAAAGGTGCAATATAATGTTATAGAACGGGGGTAATAGCTATAAAGCGTATGTATTCGGGGAGTCTATAAGACGTTACGCGATCGATTGTAAGGGTCAAGGGCGTAAGGAGGTGATATACCCTTATGTAGCTGACATAAGCTATACGCGAGGTATACGCAAGAGCATGGGGTTCTCCTATAGAGGCCCCTGCAGTTAGGTTCCGTGACATTAGCCTACTAAATAGGTTAGGTTTTAAACACCTTATAGAACTTATTAATTGTTATTCTTTTAGTTATTATATACCTTATTAATATAACCATATTAATTGGGTTCCACTTATTATACTATATATTATTAACGTAGTAACTACTAACGCTAACTATCTAGATCTGGCAGCTTGGCTAAATACTTACACCTCTACATCTATTATTATCGCTAGTTTAAGTAGATGGACTCTATATATAGAGACTAAATTAAAACCCTCCTTTTTAACCCTTTAGTTAATAATAAGAAACTAAACTATATTATTCTGGTAAGGACCGCCTATTAAAATATAAAATGCTTTATAGATATCCTTTTAGTCTTTTAGGGATATCCTAGACTCTATCTAGTAAACAGTTATATATTTAAACTAGCTAAGCCTTTTATAGAAATACTATATTATTGTTATAATAACAATATATTATATATAAACGCTAGATAAACAAGCATTAGATTTATAGAATTAATAGCTATATATAGCTATTATAGAGACTTAAAAGGATTGTTAGAGAACTTAATAGAAATATAGCTGCGACTAAATCTATATAAGGGCATTGGGGCGGATAAACTATCTACCAACGTTGTTAAATAAAAAAAGGAAACCAGCTACGCGTATAGCGTAGCGCTTATAATAGGATAGGGTTAGGAGTTATTACAGGAGTATAGATACTAGGCAATATATACTACGCTTAATAGACTTAGTAGAGGACGATTGCAATTATAATAAGGTAGTAGATAGTAGGCGGGAGCAGAACCTAGGTAAGGCTCTTAACTTATTTCTAGACTAGGGAGTAGGGATAAGACTAGCAGTCTAGAGCTAAAGGTTAACATCTATAGGCTTATAGGCGGTAATCGGTTTCTAGGCTAGTTTTTAGACTATCTAGTTCTAAACTAGTGGGTTCTAAACTAGTAGGCAATAAGAGTGGTAATTAAGGCGCTAAATGAGCTTGACGTACTTACTATAAAATAGGCTAAATAGGGTATTGCTTAACTCCTTAAGAGACTAGCGGAGGGCAGGACAGAAGCCGTAGTAGAGCGCTATAACGCGTAATATATCTGGCCAAGAGGAAGCACTAGCTTTATATGCGAATCGCTTAAAGCAAGTAAGGTACGTAATAAGTAACTCCTTTTCTCTCTAGCGTATAGACAAAAAGCGCTAGATAGCCTCCTGTTATTCTCTTAGGTTATAGCAAAGGCGCTAAAAAAAGGAGAAGATATCCTTAGGGTCCTAGGACTAGGTATCTTTAGCTAACTAGTAAAGGTATAGAATAGAAGCCTACTAGGACTGCTTAAGGCAATCCCATATATAGTTAAACGCGTTAGTACTAGCAAGCTAGTTAGATTACAGCTTTGCCCTAATTAATAAAAGCCATATATATAACGTAAAAGACTTATTATTTAAGCGTGGTAGATTAGGGAGATAAAAATAAGTAGTTAAGGCAGATATAAGGCGGATTTAGAGCTAGTAGACATTAACGTATAAGGCGTTAAGGTCTAATTAGAGCAACTAGATCTTAGTACGCTAGTTCTCAAGTTCTTACTATAGCGACTATACTAGTAGGAGAAGAGCTAGGTTAGATATAGTAGCTATCTAAAAAGAAGAAAGAAAAAAAGTCTAGACTAGATACGTTAAAGACTCTACATAGAGAGTCCGCAATAGCTTTGCGCTATTATTAACGTCTAACTAGCTAGACAAGCAATCCTAATATTATAATAACAATGTATTATATGCGAACGCTAAATAAACAAGCATTAGATTTATAGGATTAATAGCTATATATAGCTATTATAAAGGCTTAAAAGGATTGCTAGAGAACTTAATAGGAATATAGCTGCGGATAAATCTATATAAGGGCGTTGGGGCGGATAAACTATCTACTAACATTATTAAACAAGAAAAGGAAACTAGCTATATATATAGCGTAGCACTTATAACAGGAGTCCCGTTATAATTACACTATTAATAACAGTTTACTACTAGTCTAATTGTTAACTTATAAGGTGTTATAATGTATATACTGCTAGTTTGTAACTACTAAATAGTAGTCTCTTATTAGGATCCCTTTTAAGTACTTTATTAATATATTTTATAATTTACTTTAGTTTTTTAGAGTTAGCAATTATGCTCCAATTCTTCTAAAGCGGATTCTTGTCTAAAGGTTTATCCCATTTGTCGCTATAAAACTTATTAACTATCTACCTCGGCTTTGTTCCAACTTTTGTCTTATCCTTTTACTATATATTCTGCCACTTATCTCCTACCTTAGCTAGGCCAAGAAAGATAGCAAAAAAAATTTAATAGGCAGCCGGTTCCCTTTAGAAATTGATTTATATTAAAGACAGGTTTTTCTTCTTTTCTTTCTTTAGCTTTCTAGTGTTTAAAAGCTTTATTTAGCTGTTTAAAAGTATTTAAAGATGCGCTAGGCTAGAGCTTCTTAATATACAGTTTAAATATTAAATTGTTCGTTATATGGCAGTCTTAGTAGATAACCAGTAATAGCTTATTAATTACCCTCCTATTAAACTATTGGTTTTCCCCTATCCTATATATAATTAAAGTCTTTATAATTAAAGAGGAGCATTTTTTAAAGCTTATAATAACCTTATTTAGAAGAGAAGAGTAATTAGCTGCTCCTAGCTTTTTATATTTCATTAATGCTTTAATATTATAATTATTAATTAATTTTATAGATGGGAAATCCGCCTAATTAGGGGCCCTAAAAATTTCTAAGGCGGGAATTAGATTTGTAAAATCTTTACTAGTTAGCATACTGGAAGTAAACACCACTAATAGTTAAGAGGTGTAGTAGGTTATTTTACTATTACTGTCCTTATAAGACTAGCCTAGGTTTTAGAAGTAAGGAAATACTACTTAATTATTATATACTTATTTGACGATTTTTATTAGATAATCTATTTCTAACCTATCCGTACAGAACTTATTAGTGAAAATCCTATTAATAATATAATAAGAACCACCATCTCTATAGAGATTAAAAATGGTCTTATGCTATTTCTAAGCAGTTTAGGTTATTGCCCAAGTTTATAAGGTTGTAATTATAAGACATAAAGCCAATCTTGGGTCTATTTTCTACTAAACAACCTTACTTTCTTTTTTATATTTTATAGGTTTAAGAATATCTTTATCTTTATCTATAAAATTATAATTTTTTTTACACTGGACTTAATAAAAGCTATATAGCGCACGCAGACTTATAGTTTACCTTTAGAAATAAAATTGTTTAGTTCTAAGGTCTTAAACTATAATTTAACGTCTTTAATCGCTTAGGGTAGTAGATTCTGTCTAGTAATATATATAGTTAGTCCTACTAGCCGGTTAAAAAAATTTCTGGTAATACTTCCCTTAATATAACAGCACTATAGTATACTATCTATTTAACTCGGGCATTAGGCGTTAGGCGGCTATAGGTATTTATTTATACTAGGGGCAAGGTAGAGACTTTTATCTCTACCTTTTTAATTTTTCCAATTAAGCCAGTTAAGGTTAATTTTAGTTATTAACACGCCAGTATACTAGATTAAAAGCATTTAAAATGTCTTACCTAAACTTATTATATCTACAAGAAAGGTCCTATCTAGGGTTATATAATTAAGAAGAGTATAGGTAATATTAAGCAGCTAATATATCTATATAGCTTTACCCTTTTTTATCCCATGTAAGTAAAAGGTTATATTTTAAAGAGTGTTATAAATAGTTAACAGAAATAAGAGGAACTATAGCGTCTTTACCTATAATATTGAGTTAATATATACTTCTCGTACGTTCTTTAGGTAATTAACTTCCTAATTAACCTTCTTAATTTTATCTTTATGCTTATCTTCTAGTTCCTTATTAGTTAAAATAGGGTTAATTAAGGCGTTAAAGTAGCGGCGCTTCTATATACGGTTAAGATTAATTTCCCTAATATAAATTAGGTTAGGGTTATTATTTATATCCTTAAATAATATATTAATAAACATTTCGCGATTAGACTTTAACCATTTATTATACTATCCTTTTATCTTATCCCATGGCATTATTTTAAATATTTGTACTTTATTTAGATCTACACCTTTTAAGAGCTCTAATTTATCTAGCAGGGGCTAGTCTTTACTACTATAGGTCTAGCTATAAGCAGTTTTAATTATAGCTGGCTATATAGCTAATAATATACTAGTAAGTATAGGTGGCGTAGACTTTAGGGTTAATATATAATTTAGATTTAACTACTTAGGTATAGGTGGCATAGACTTTAGGGTTAACTATTTATAACTAGTTTAACCCAGAGTAGATATACTTATTCTTTTCCTAGTTAGTACTAGCTATATAATATTAGGTTAGAGTTAGAGTTAGAATTATATTTATTAAATCTTATACCTATAAATATACGTTAAATAGATCTATATAATCTTATATAATCTTATATAAATTATAAAGTGTCTTATACTTTATAATCCAATTAGGATCTTTAACTCTAATTATAATTATATTAAGTCCAGTCTTCCCTATAGAAAGTACTATAAATGCGAGGTTTATATAGTTAAGAATTAGTATACCAGTAGTTAGATCTACTATAGTTTAGCTATCCCTATATTTATCCGCTAAGAAGTTTATACTTATCACGGCCTATAGCTTATTATATCCATAGTAATATATATTAATTTTCTCTAGAGAATTGGACAATAGATACTTATACTTAGTTTTTAATACAAATCCGTATAGAATAAGGGCCCTATTTAATGGCCGTTTATTTAAGTAATATATAGTAAAGCTTATTTTATAGAATAGTATAGGTATAGTATTTGGCTATTATAGGACTTTAATAGATAGACTACTAAGCACCTAGGCGGCCTTAGAGGTTGCCCTTAATTAAAATAAGTTAATAGACTACTTTTTAAAAAACAAGGCGCCACGCTTTTAAATAATATTAGCTATTATAACCTCTACGCCTTTATGTCTATTAGTTCTTATATATTGCTATATAGATTTTTTTAGCGGCGATAGTAAAAGCTTTAAACTCTAATAGTAGATTAGATCTCTTAAATATGTACCTATACTTAGTATTAAGAAGGTTAAAGACTATACACTTAACTCTATTTTATATAGGCCTAGTGTTATAGAACCCGACTATAGGGGCCTCTATAGGAGAACCCCGTGCTCTTATATACACCTCGCGTATAGCTTATATCAGCTACGCGAGGGTATATTACCTCCTTACGCCCTTAATCCTTACAATCAATCGCGCAACGTCTTATAGACTCCCCGAATACATACGCTTTATAGCCATTGCCCCCGTTCTATAACATTACGTTACGCCTTTTTCTTTACTAATGCTTAGCCTACAACTAATTCTACGTCTCTATAATACCGTAGATGCTGCCAGAAGTAGCATATCTATAAGTTACCTTATTTTATACTTTTAAAGAATTAATAATAGTAAAACGAAATTCCTTACTAGCTACTATATTAAACTTAAAGAATAATCTAATACCTATATTAAAACCACAACACTAATTAGTCCTAGAAGGATTTAATTTATTAGCCCTAGCCTTAACCCCTAAAGGGAAGCCTAGCGGCTTAAAAGACTATAATAACTATAAGGGGGACATTAATAATATCTTATCCTTTATTAACTATATAACTATAGATAAATAAGCTAAAGGGCTACTATCTATTAAGATTAAGATATAAGACACTAAGATATCCATAAAAACGGTAGCATAAGAACCTAATAAATACTACCACCTTTTATAGAACTACTATTTAAAGCTTATATAAGCTAAGATACATACTGTTTAAGATTATAATATTATTTAAGACCTATAAGCTTATAAGGCGCTTGCTAATAATATATACTAAGAGATTAAAAATAACCTCTATATATCTAAACGCGATGTCTAATAATTAAAGAAGGCTAAGATTATACTTATTGCTACAGTTACTAAAAGAGAGGGTATAATTAAATATCTATAATCTTAGCTTAACAAGCACATTTATAACAATACTAGACACTTTTTTACTATATATAACGCTATCTAAGCTTCTATGCCCTTAGCAATCTTACCTACTTAATACTTAATAAAAGGTTAGCGCTAAGCAGCTTTACCTAATAGAAACCCCTATTATAGCGGCAGCAATAATAAAAGCTATAATAATTAAACCTAAACTACTACTATAGGGTTTAATATATGCTACCTTAATCCCCTAATTTTTAAGGGTAACTGTAAGGAATATAGCTACTAAAAGATATAAATCTATAAAAAACTAACCTAGAGCGCCTACTTTTTCCCTATAGAAGATACTAAGATTAGCTATATTATTAAATAAATAAATAGCATCCCGTTTAATAGGCTTTTCGCTTAATAAAAGACCAATAGTCCCTAAAAGTAGTAGTCTTACTGGGAAGTCTTTAACAACCTTAACTAAATATACCACGACTATTGTGGTGGGGTAAATTGGCCCACTAGATTCAACATCTAGGTTAGGCATAGTCTAGGGAGTGTATAGGCCTTCCATAGGTATATAGATTAGTCCATGGCCCCAGAGTTAGGAACAACTCGGATAGGCTTAACAGATAGTTTGGCACACATATAATACACTCTTTTCTCCTCTTCTTACTAACTGTTTTCCTACCGATTTCTACTGACTGACTACGACCGGCCGACAGACCAACAGCACCCTGACTTCTTGTCTGGAGAGAGACCTTCCCTCCCACACTATAACTTAGTGGCTACTAGTTAAGCTAAACTATATACCCTAAAGATAAGTCCTACTAAATTATTTAACAAGTTCTATATTAAATTCTAGGAATATACTAGAGTCCTTACCTAAGATAATACTAAAGACTAAGAAGATCTTCTTAAAAAAGTTACTTATTACCTTAGTTACGCAGCCACCAGCCATAACTATAATAATGTTTATAATATAGTAGCTGCCCTATAGAAGATTAAACAACAGCTAAACTAGATTACTACTATAAACCTCTACCTAAAGACTTCCCTATAAAAGCCCTCTAGATCTACTAAACCACTAATACCTACTACCCTAAATAATACCACTAGTCCTAATATCGACCTCTTTATACTAGCCTTTTTAAAAAAGCTACTAAATAGAGAGTGTAAGCTACTCTAAAAGCTAAGGTGTTGCTATAGATGCTATTAAAAAGGCTGTTATAGCTATAGCCTAAACTACCTAATAGCTAAATTTAGTAGCTACCGCTAAATACCTAACCCTATACCCTAGATACTAAGTATATTACTATATACCGCTACTATATAAGATAAAGATATAGTAATAGTAGTAGAATTAGACGTAAAAGTAAAAAATATAAAGTCCTAGCCTTAAGTTATAGGTTAGGATATTCTAATAATAGAGGGATCTATATATTGGCTTACTTAATAGATAGCTTAGTAAAAATAAAAGAATAGAAGTAAATAGTCATACCTATAGAGGGAACTACCGCTAAAAAATAATATAAAACCCGTTCTATAATTAACTGCGGAGCTACTAATAAATTTATAGATACCTAATTTATGTGTACTTATAAGCTACCTATTTTACCCCTTGTTAAAGCCTACACCCTATAACTTGCTAATAGTAGTTATACTATATAAAAGATTACCTATATAGCACAACTCTATTTAAATATAAACGGACACTAGAAGGAGCTCTAGGCCTATATTACACTACTTATAAACTACCCTATTATCCTTAGAATAAACTAGCTTAAATAATATAACCCTATTATTAACTAGCAAAAGAGAGAAGTAACCTTTAACTCTAAATACTGTAGAGAGACTTGCCTAGGGCATAGCCTAGCCGCCTCTATTTACTCCCTAAAATATTAACCTAAGGAAACCCTTATTACTATACTTATAACTAACTATTAGATAATCTATAGTCTCTATAAGGCACGGATATATAGAGCACGTACACCATAAAATCTCTTCTTTAGCTCAAAGCCCTAGGGGCCTCAATTAATTAATTAATTAACCCATTTTATCAATAAGCAGCTCTATCTAAATTATCTGACACTAACTACTATTATATAAGCGCCGTAGCCTTCTACTATATAGTATGTAGGAAAGGCTAGACCGTTACTGTAGCTTCCTAATTATAACTATATAAGCTTAATAAAGATTAAAACTATGTCCTCTATAGTAATAGGATAGATATAGTTAACCTCCTAGAAAATAATACCCCTATAAAACTCTATAGACTTTTACCTTTAGACTTTAAAAAGTTTATAAAGCTTAAAAAATACTATAACTTTATTAATATATGCTTATAAAAGAGCGTAGATATACTCCCCCTATATTAACCTAATAACTATACTATTAATATTAAATAAGGAAAAACGCCGCCCTATAAGAGACCTTACCTAATATTAAAAGACAAACTCTTAGTTATTAAAAAGTATATTAACAAGCACCTTAATAAAGGGTTTATTTATCCTAGCATATTCCTAGTAGCTACCCCTATCCTCCTTACTAAAAAGCTAAAAGGAGGTATTTAATTCTGCGTTAACTATAGAGGACTTAACGCTATTATAATTAAGAACTAATACCCTATACCGCTTATATACAAAACCCTTAAATGGCTTAGCTAAGCTAAAATCTATACTAAGCTTAATATTATTGCCGCCTTTAACCGCTTCTAAATACAGGAAGGTAATAAATGGAAAACCGTATTTATATTGCGCTTTGGCTAATTTAAATATACTATTATACCTTTTAGCGTATATAACGGCCTAGGCAGTTTCTAAAGCTATATTAATAACGCCTTATAGAACTACCTTAATAACTTCTGCTCCGCGTACCTAGATAATATACTTATTTATAATAATAACCCTTTTAAGTATATTAAGCACGTTTAAAAGATTCTATAGCGCCTTAAAGACGTAAAACTTTATATTAATTTAAAAAAGTATAAATTTTTAGTTATAGAAGTAAAATACCTTAAACTAATTATTACTATTAAGGGTGTCTATATAGACCCTAAAAAAGTATATATAATTACTAGATGGCAAACCCCTATCTATATTAAGGATATATAAGCCTTCCTTAGTTTTGCCAACTTCTATTAAAAATTTATATATAACTTCTTAGGTGTTATAGTACTACTTATAGCAATAATGTAAATAAAGGGCCTTTCTGTAAAAGGAAGAAAAAAAATTTTATTTATTTATTTAAATGCTTAAATATAAAAAGGCATTTTAAGACTTAAAAGATGTGTTTATTAAAGTACCTATTCTAGCTTACTTTATACTAGGATAATAACTCTATCTTAAGACTAACTCCTTAAACCACGTTAACGCGGGCATTCTTTTCTAAATAGGTAATAACGGTCTTCTCTACCTAGTTATATTCTACTTATCTAAGCTTATACTATAAGAATATAACTATAAGATCTATAATAAGGAACTCCTTATAATTATATAAGTATTTAAGGAATTCTAACCGGAACTCTTTTTAGTAGAACCTAACTAGCTAACTAAGGTTCTTATAGATTATTGTAACCTTAAGTACTTTATAACTATAAAATAACTAAACTAACGCTAAGTATGTTAGAATGAGTTCCTCTCTAGTTTTAACTTTAAAATTATATATAGGCTAGGAGTATAAGGTACTAAGCCTAATAGTCTAATACGCCATTCGCAAGACCTTCCTTAGTTAGAAAATAATACTTATAATTAATTCCAATAATAAATAATCTTAAAAGTATAAAATTTAGCCCTAGGTATACTACCTAAGATAGAACTAACCGCCCCTTAGCTTTATACTATAGAACTAAAGTTACCCCCTAAAATTAATAAACTTATTACCATAGTATATAACACCTCTATTAACCTATTACTGTATTAACTAATTACCGTAAAGATTGCTAGTACCTATATACTGCCTACTAACCTCTAAAGCTTAGGCTAGATTAATATAGCAGCCTTAAAAGTAAAAGAGAATAGGCTCTATTATAGAGGCTATCTATTTATCCCTAACTTAGAAGACCTATAATAGTAACTAATCTAAATAGCCTATAACCTTTAATTAAGTGGCTACCTAGGCAAAGGAGGAACCTATAAGCTCCTTAGCTAATACTACTTCTAGCCTAAAATAATAGACTTAGTTAAATGCTTTATAAGCGCCTACTACAGCTATAAATATACTAAAGTATTTTATATAAAGTACTAAAGACTACTATACCCCCTATTAGTACCTATACGCTAATAGGCAGATATCGCTATAGATTTTATTATTAACCTACCGCCTTATAAATAACATAGCCAAACCTATAAAAATATCCTTATAATAATATGCCAACTTATAAAAGAACGCCACTATATTCTAACTAAAGGCGTAGCTATAAGCAATATTGCTAATACCTTCCTCTATAAAGTTTACTAACTATATAGGTTACCTAACTCTATTATATCTAACTAAGGTATATAATTTAACTCTAATGTATAGAGGTGGATCTATTAACGCCTTAGTATCTCCATTAAGATATTTATATCCTTTTACTATAAAACTATAGGATAACTAGAAAACGCTAACGCTAGTATAAAAGCGTACTTATAATAGGTAGTTGCCTATAGTTAAGATAACTAGGTAAACTACCTTCTGTTAGGTAAATTCGCAGTAAATAACTACATCTTAGCTATTATAGAACTTACCCCATTCTTTATAAATAAAGAATATTACCTATAATCCAGTATAGAGCCACTAGAGCCTATTAATAAGAAACTGCTATATAGAAAACGCCTTAAGATGCTACTTGCTAATTAATATATAAACTATATAAAAGACCTAGTTAACTACTATAAAGAAAAGATGGCCTGGGTGTTACGGCGCTGGTGGAAAACGGTGGATTATGGTAGACGTTATGGTAGACACCGAGTTACGTGAGTCCACGTAACTAGAGGACCGCATAAAACTTCGCACGGCGCTGCTATTCTTCTCCCTTCCTTTCTCTAGCTTTGGATCCTCGTTTATAGACTACCAATTATATAGGCTTGCGCGTCCCTCATGCCGTGCTCATGCCTTAATTGACTGAGTTGCTAACATTATCCAAAGCTCAACTACTCTTTCTTCCTGAGAAGGAACTCAAATATATCTATAAAGGACACAGAATAGGACCCTAAGGACATTACTAGGACCACAAGGACAGGACAGACCCCTAAGAACCAAAAGAACACGAACAGAACGCGAAACCTAAGAATAGGACACGCACAGACCAGAACCCCTAGAAAATAAACAAACACCGGAAATTACCTAATACCCCTACTACTATACCAAGAAATACAGTAGCTGGCAAAGCTGCTGTAGGACCCGCAAATACCTCTAATGGTGAAATAGTTACCGTCTTAACCCCCTAGGAAGAGCTCGCAGCAGCTAATGCCAAAATTAAACGGCTTTGAGAGCTGCTTGAAACCAGAGACACCCCTACACCTAGTAAGGAGTTATTAGACACCTAGAGACTTGCTATAGTCCTTAAGACCCTAGCCTAATGTACAGCATCAGTATTGTTGCGGTCCGCGAAGGTTACAGACCCCCTATTACTTACAGACGGAACTGACCCTATATTCGATAATTGGAAGCTTCAACTATAAGACAAGCTTGAAGTCAATATGGACCACTTCCCTACTACCCAAGCTAAAATGGCCTACGTCTTCGGCCGTACTGGTGGGGACGCACAGACGCATCTACGTCCGCCTTAATTACAAAGCTCTTAATATAAAGATGACGGAGACCTTTTTAGCCTTCTAGACCCGCTTTCTGCACCTAGCCGGCCAAGCCCAAATTCCCTATAAAGACCTAATGCTAGACCTCTTTGATAAGCTTACCCTAGACCTACAGCGCGCCGTACTACCAGTTTTTACTACTGTACAGACGCTAAAGGTACTTACGGACCACTGCCTAGCTATTAACTAAGGCCTTTACTAAATTAAGGCATAATCTAAGCGGTATAAAGCTAGAAACTCTCCAAACTAGACTATAAGCACTTTACAAACGGCCTATAACACCCCGGCACGATCTGTAACTCCTACGGCACCAGCCGTATAGCCCGCCGTTAGTTTAGCAGCTAGCCGTGTAGCTAGTCCTACTGCGGGTCCGGCGCATACTTGGCCTACGTACAACAACCCCTATAAATAGGCCCTTAGTAATTAAGGAGCTTGCTTCTTATATAGCTAGAAAGACCACTTTGTAAAGAATTGCCAGACAAAGGCAAAAACGGGCAAGGTTCTGTTAATTTAGGAGGACAGTATAGAGTTAGAAAAAGAGGAACCCTAGAGGAAGACTCCTCTCTAGGATTAAAAGGGATTAATATATTATATATTAATCTAGGTTAGCTAGTTAGAAGAAGCTGCACTATCCCTTATATTTTATTCCGTAATGGATATTAAGTTTTAACCTCTGCTTTAGCTAACTTTAGAGCAAATGCCTTTGCCTTAATAGATACCCAGTGTGCTGTAAAGCTGGCTGACTTTTTAAATGTACCCCTTAAAGAACTGCCCAAACTAATTCCTATTCGCGGGTATAACGGACAAATAGGGCCACCTATTATGACTATCTTACGGATTTACCTCCGTATTGACGGACAAAGGTAGTATAACATCCCCTTTCTTATTACGGACCTTAGGAGCCACGATATAATTATAGGGAGAAAATGGCTAGCCTATTTAGGCTTATAGCTTAACATACGGAATAGACGGCTTATCTGGCCTAAAACCCTACTCCTAACCCCTTCCTTTATAAAAGAAATCAGCATTACAATAGAAAACCTTATACGGCCCTAGATTAATACTATTTACCAGGCCAATGCTATGCGTAGAGACTAGGCCTTTAAGAAGGATATACGTCTTAATCCTTAACGGATCCGTATACTACGCCGCCCCTAGACTGTGTATGTCATACTATCCGCACTAGAGACTTAGGAAGTTAGTAGTAACCTAGCTAAGCCCCCTACGGAGAACCTAGGCCCTACGCAGCCCCAAAGGAAAACCAGGGATATTAGACGCCATACTGAGCTGATAGACAGGAAGGATAACTTATGGAAAATGGAATATAAGCTAAGGAAGACTATACACCCTATACCGCAAGATACGGCCTAATAAGCGTCTGTAAAGAAACCTATAGACCTCCCATTAGTTAATATCTGCTGCATTAGCGCTGTAGGATTCTACTAGAACTTGGTTTAGCCTAATACTATTACCTTTATAACTAGCCTATATAAAATTAATTGAATGCTTAAGGAAAAGGAAAGCGAGCTTAGCGGATAGGAAAGCGAGCTTATAGATAAGGAACTAGTAGAACAAAAACTACCTAATTAACACTGGAAATTCAAGGACGTATTCTCTAAGGCAGCGTTAGATATACTTCCGCCTTACTAACCGTATGACCATAAGATTAAGATTAATTAAGGTAAGGGAAGCACCCTTAGCTTTAGCCCTCTCTACCTACAGTCTATCGCTGAATTATAGGCTATAAAGCAGTACCTTATTAATAACTTTAATAAGGGCTTTATTAAGCCTAGCCAAGCCCCTTTTAACTCGCCTATTCTCTTTGCCAAAAAGCCAAATGGAGGACTGCGCTTCTATATTAACTACCATAAGCTAAATAATATAACCCGCAAGGACCGCTATCTACTACCCTTACTTAATAAGACTCTTGCCCGAATAAGTAGAGCTAGGGTCTTTATAAAGCTTAATATCTATTAGGCCTTCTACCAAATTAGGATAGACCCTAGGTCTAAAAAGCTTACTATATTTTAAACCTATTACGGAATATATAAATGCAAGGTACTCCCTTTTAGACTAACCAACGGACCAGCTACGTACTAGCGGTATATAAATGATGTACTCTTTAACTACCTTAACGACTTCTATACGGCCTACCTAGATAATATTATGATTTACTCTAAGAATAAGCTAGAATACAAGGAGCATGTCTATAAAGTCCTATAATAGCTCCGCGAGGCTGGTCTCTAGGCCAATATTAAAAAGTTGGAATTTAGTGTTAAGCGTACAAAGTACCTAGGTTTTATTATTAGTATAGACAGAATTAAGGCCGACCCAAAGAAAACGGCCGTAATTAACTAGTGGACACCCCTATAGACTATAAAGGGGGTATAATTATTTTTAGGTTTCTATAACTTCTACTAACGCTTTATTAAGAACTATAGCAGGATTGCCCGGCCTCTTAACCGCCTTACTAGGAAAGACCAGCTATTCCACTTTAACGCCATATATATGCAGGCCTTTAATAAGCTTAAAAAGCGGCTGGTATTAGCTTCCCTACTTACCTACTTTAACCTAGAATGGCCCTTAATGCTAGAAACTAATGCCTTAGACAGTATAATAGCTGGTATTTTTTCCCAGAAGTAACTGGACGGAGAATAGTACCCTATTGCATACTATTTAAAGACTATAATAGATGCTAAGCTAAACTACTATATCCATAATAAAGAAATGCTAGCTATTATCTCTAGCTTTTAGCACTGGCGTATATAGCTAGAGGGGACCCCTAAGCCCATTAAGGTAGTTTCAGATTATAAGGCCCTAGAATACTTTATAATAACTAAGGCCCTTACGGCCCGCTAGGCACACTAGGTGGATATCCTATCTTAGTTTAACTTCTTAATTATGTATAGACCAGGCGCTATAAATTGTGCGGATACTTTTATAAGGCGTAAACAGGACCTAGGTAACCAGGCAGCAATAAAGATCTTATTATAGACCTAGGCACTACTATAACCAGAGCACCTCAACCCCCAGATATAGGTAGAACTAAATATAAACCCTTTAGACGCTAAGATATACCCCATTAACTCCACGGAACTTGACCTTATTAATAAACTACTATAGGCAAACCGTACGGCCCCTTCTCTACAGGAGTGCCGCGAAAAGGTAAAGGATGCTACTAGCCTATAGTCCCTTAAAAATGGACTGCTTAAGTACTAGGAACGGCTGGTAGTAGCAAAGGAATAGAATTTACGGACTTGGCTTATTGCTGAAGTATATACTTAGGTCTCTACGGCCCACCCTAAAAAAAATAAAACCTATAAAATTATTGGCGACCGCTACTACTGGCCCGGAATAGTTACGGATATTAACCGCTATATACAGAACTATAACAACTGCTGTAGGTTTATAATTCCACAAGATAAGACCCTAGGGCTATTAAAGCCACTTTTAATACTAGAACGCCCCTAGTAGCATATCTCTATAGACTTCTACAAGTTACCTACAGACCGCGACAGATATAATATAGTTATAATCCTAGTTAACCACTTTGGCAAGCACCCGTTCTTAATCCCCTATTATAAGAATATTAATGCTAAAGAGGCGGCCTAACTATATATCTACTATGTCTACCAAATTTACAGACTACTAGATACTATCGTATCTAACTATAGGCCGTAGTTTATATCGGCCTTCTAGAACGAGTTTACCCGGATCCTAAGTATTAGGCTAAAGCTCTCTACAGTATACCACCCCTAGATAGACGGTTAGACGGAGATTATAAATTAATACTTAAACTAGAGACTCCGGCCCTTTATTAACTACTTTTAGGACAACTAGAGCGGACTACTACCTATAATAAACTACGCCCAGGCAACCCTACCCTATAACTCTACGGGGTTTGTACCTATTTAGCTAGAAATAGAATACTTACCCTATATAAGCTTTAACTAGAAGAGACCAGAAGGACCATAGACCATACGCGAAAAACTATCTTATAAGGAAGCATAGCAGTATACTAGACGCTTAGAAGAAGTATAAATAGTAGCCTATAAGAACCTAGAGAAGGCCCAGAAATTAATAAAACAGCAGGCAAATAAGCACAGGCACAAGCCCAACTTTACCATAGGCAATAAGGTCTAGGTTATAATAAAGAACTAGAAGATAGAACGGCCTAGCCATAAGCTAGACTATAAAATAGCAGGACCGTATAAGATCCTTAATAAAGAAGGCAACTTATATAAGGTTAAACTCCTAGACTTAATTAAAGTCCACCCTATTTTCTTACCAGATAAGCTATAGAAAGCTGCAAATAACCTACTACCTAGACAAAAGAATGAGCCTCCACTGCCGATTTAAGTTAATAGCGACGATAAATAGGAAGTTAATAAAATACTAGCCTATAAACTAGTACGAGGAACGCTAAAATACCATATCTAATAGAAAGGTTACAATCCAGACCCAACCTGGTACCCTGCCTAGAACTTTATAGGTTGCCCTTAGAAGCTTAAAGAATTCTATAACTAATACCCTAATAAGCCAGGGCCCTCGAAGTATCTAGACAAGTAGATGGAGTGCTAGTATAGCGAAGATAATAAGCTACCTGTTAAGCATACAGATAAGAACACCCTATGGACATAATACGGACATACAAAGCCTAAGGGCAGGCTTTTTCGGAGGGGGGGGTAATACCACGGCGCTAGTGGAAAACGGTAGATTATGGTAGACGTTATAGTAGACGCCGAGTCACGTAAGTCCACATGACTAGAGGACCGCATAAAACTTCGCACGGCGCTGCTATTCTTCTCCCTTCCTTTCTCTAGCTTTGGATCCTCGTTTATAGACTACCAATTGTACAGGCTTGCGCGTCCCTCATGCCGTGCTTGTGCCTCGATTGACTGAGTCGCTAACACTGGGCCTAAGTGAAATAAGCTTACTTTGCTAACTATTATAGAACACTACTACCTAAGATGCGTATTAGCGACTAGGTATAGTTAGATATATATAATATCTCTATATGGAGACCTATAAAGTCACTTAATTATAAGAACCTTAGCCCCTACTAGATTAAACAAGTTATTAATAAAAAAGCTATATATAAACTAGAGCTCCTACTTACCTTAGCCACCTATAGAATATAGCCCGTGTTTTACCTATAGCTACTATACCTTTACTAACCTAACCCTCTACTAGGATAAATATAGCCTAAACCCCTATTAGTACTAATTTAAGATAAGAATAAAGATAAGAACTATAAGGAGTAGACCGTTAAATAAATTATTAACTTTAAATACTTTAGTAAAGGCAGAGGACGGCGGCTTTACTATAAAGCTACCTATATAGGATTTAATATAAATTAGCCAGAATAGTAACTATAGGAAGATTTTAAAAACATAAAAGATCTAATTAGCAATTTCTACTACGCAAACCCATAAAAACTAGGCCTAAGCAGAGATTTTGTACCTAATCCCCTATAGAAGCCGTCACAGCTAAATTGTTATATATTACTGTTATATAACTACTCTAATAAGATATTAAGAAACTTTAACCGCCGGTTAAAGTTATCTAATTAGTTAGATTCTAGACGCTAAGGAGAAGCCAGCTAATTAGGATTTTCTATTCCTAGAATAGAAAATTGCTATTAGCTCGCTTGCTACTAGTGCCTTAATAATACCCTTATACCTTACCAAGTTCCTAATAGCCTCCTTTCCCTCTATAGCCTAGTATTTCGCATAGTAGCAACCTATAAGCTTTAAGTTAGAAGCACTTATATAAGCCCATTACACCTATAACGATATTTCTTCTTCTAGATACCCTAAGCATCTCCCCCTATATATATATAGTAACTATAGCGTCGCCGGAGCTCCGCCTTAGTAGGAGGGAAGGTAGTATTACGGAACCTAACCGTAGGGGCCTCTATAGGAGAACCTCGTGCTCTTGCGTACACCTCGCGTATAGCTTATGTCAGCTACACAAGGGTATATTACCTCCTTACGCCCTTGACCCTTATAATCAATTGCGTAACGTCTTATAGACTTCCCGAATACATACGCTTTGTAGCCATTGCCCCCGTTCCGTAATACCTAGATACTAGCAACCTACTACTAAACGCTTTATTAATTTCACTAGCATAGTATTGGAGAACCTTATTATATATACTTTTATTAATTATAAGTCCTTACTATAGCATTAGACTACTTATTTATAATAAGTTTTTATTAGTTATAGTGGTTAAGTACTAACTAGATTCTAGGTATAGCGCCGCTATTATAGTTAGGGACACTATATACTTATAAGTAGGTAAAGGCTTTATATAGAATGGTATAGAGTAACTTATAAAGACAGTGAAGCGGATAATATATTAGACAATTAGTAATAAGATAATAAGATAATCCTAACAGTTATAATAAGAAGGTGTGCTAATAGTGTTAACTTAAAATAATAGCGTATGCTAATAAGAGCAATATAAGAGTAATATAAGGAATAGAATAGAATATAAGTCTTAATATAATAAGTAGGATAAGATATAAGCTTTAATATAGGCAGTAGAACAAAATATAAGACTTAAAGTGAGAAATGGAATAAAAGGTATATGGCGAGATAAGATATAAGATTTACGCTGCTAGCTAAGTAAATAAAATTGAAAAATATAAATAGTAAGGCATATAAAAATAAGTGTAACCTATAGTAGAAGCCTTGGAATATTATTATTATATATATTATATAGGAAGCCAAAGAGTTATAGATAGGATAATAGATGTCCTAATAGGTATACTTAAGTAACTAGACTAGATATATAATAATAAGAAAGCTAATAATTCTATTCTTTATATTGTAACTAGTTAGTAAAGTGGCTTTAGAAAGGTAGGGGAATAAGTTTAGAATAATCTAAAATATTAAAAAATATCTAAGATTATATAAAAAAGTAAAATATAATATGGCACTTTATTCTATAAGTATAAGGTAAGGTAAAATATATAATAAAGAGAGGTGGGGAGATAATTTAAGACATTATAAAAGGTTTAAGATTATATTAAAAAAAAAGTAAAATATAATATAGTATTTTATCCTATAAGCGTAAGATAAGGTAAAGTATATAGTAGAGAGAGGTAGGGGGATAATTTAAGACATTATAAAAAGTCTAGGATTGTATAAAATAAAGTAAAATATAATATAGTATTTTATCCCATAAGCGCAAGATAAGGCTTTAGAATGCCCTTTTACCTAAAGTATAACCCATTTTTAAGCTATGTTACTAATAAAGCAATTTTTTTTAGGTAAGCTATTATGTCTACTATATAGATAACCTAAAACTAGTATTATAGATCCCGCTTATAGCTACTACGCTTTATATTAAAGATATTTACTAGACTTATTTGTATATAGGTCCTATAGTCTAAATTATATATTAAGCTATCTATAATACAGCTATTGTTACCCTAGCCCTATAATAACATACTCTTATTTACATGCCTTTTTTTTTCTATTTTTAAAAATATAGCCATATTAAGCTTGCCTTAGCCTTAATTTCTCTAAATATATCCTGCCTTATATAACTATTATAAGCTCTACCTATAATATAGCGTCTAGTGCCCTAGTGCGGAGTAGGTTCTCTTAAAAGCCGTATTATAATACCTTTTAAAGACTAGACACCTAAAGCTTCTTTAGCCGCTATAAATAAGGCAGATACTAATACGTAAATTAATAGTAGTATACTAGGTAGAAATGGCCCTAATCTTTATAAGCTAGGGTAGGATATTAAGGTCAAGCTAGCCAGTTTATAGGCTAATTTAAATAACCTATTCTTTTCTGCTAAATTATTTAAAGGGCTCTAACTATATTTTAGCTCTTCGCACCCTAGTAGTATATAGGCTTATATTAATATATCTATTTAATAGGACGCTGAAGCGTAAATATAACTAGCTTAATACCAAGTTTAAAAACTTAAAAGAGTATAAGGCGGCTAAACTAGACGCTAAAGTGCAGTATAACTAGCTTAACACTAAGCTTAATACTAAGTTTAAGGACTTAAAGAGTCTAAAGTAGTTAAACTGGACACTATAAATTAAAGACTTAATAGTACCTAAAACCCTTTTATCTGTCTAAATAATAATATATAATATTCTTAGGCAATAGCTATAGGACCATAGCTATAGCGAAGATATTATTTACTACTAATATTATAGAGCCTAATAATGTTAGCTATCTAGACCTATAGATTCCATTATTTCTATATAAGCTATAGTAAAAAAAACAGAAAATTAAGGGTAGTGCTAATTGATTTAAGATAGCTAAATAAGTTAGTATTTAGAACTATAATATCCAGTCTTAGGTATATAGAGTTTTAACTAATATTTAACTTAGCTACTGCCCAGAAGTCTTATATTTATTATTAAGGTAATACTAAAGGGCCAGGCCGGATAATGGGTATTGGTAATAATGTAGATAATTTAAAGCCTATAAAGTAACTAAATAGAAAGCCTATGTCTTATAGGCTAACTATTTATCTTTAACAGGTTTTAAAAGTTTATTTTTAAAATTCATTTTAATACCTCTGGTTTTTATTTTAGCTACCTTAGATACTTTTAAGTTCTTATACTTAGTGGTAAGCTAGTTATACTTATGCTTTAGCGTCCAGTTTAACTGCCTTAGACTCTTTTAAGTCCTTAAACTTAGTGTTAGGCTAGTTATACTTATGCTTTAGCGTAACTAGTTCTAGTAAGAAAATAAGAGGTATACTTTTAGCAGCCATAAAGTTAAGCTAGCAATTAACCGTTAGTACTATAATATATACTTTTTATACCTGGAAATAATACCATATTATTTAATATATAATTGGCAATAATATAGCGGAGCTGTCTATGGTGTTTTTATATCCCTAAATGTTATAGCGGCCTTTACTAATACCTATAGTGCTATAAAAGGCAGCTATTTAGCTACTAATATGTCTATAAAAAAGTACGCGAAAAGAGATAATATACTTGCATATTTATTACGGCCTAACTACTTATAATTCGCAATTAATTCCACTACTCTTACTAGTTAGATAACGCGTAATTATAAGCAGATAGTATAAATATAGATACTAATAAATATACTTTAGTAGCGGCAGAATATAAGCAGAATGCCTATTTGGTGCCTTTATACGGTATACCACATTAAAAAAGCGTCCTATTATTATTATTATTACTTAAAGTAGAGATATTTAAAGTAACTAAGAATATAAAGACGGGTGAACCAATTTTATATAAGACTAATAATAATATATAGTAAGTTAACCGGACAATTTTAGATATTACTATGTTATAATATAATAATAGCCAAAGTATACTATATAATCCTTTTTATTTGGAGCTTAATTACGCCTTTTTAATATAGCTATACCGCATTGCTATATAAAGAAAGACGTCAACACACTGCTTAAAGACACCCGTCTTAGCCCACTTTATGGCCTACTTAGCTTCTAATCTATAAATTAATAGAAGGAACTAATTACCGCTATTCTATTTAATATATAAAACAAATAATAGCTCCAATTAAAGTATAAGGTGGAATTAAATATTAAAGGCTCTAAGTAGAGGAAATACTATATTCTTTACTAGGATATTATAAATATAATTGCCTTTTTAATTAGCTATTAACCCTTTAAAGATATACTGGTATATACACTAAAGAGACTCTATAATGCCAATAACCACTAAATCTATAATAGGCTATATAGCGGTAACTGGTAGTAGAAGATATAAAGCAAGCTTCCTAGCGGTGCTATAGTAGTTTCTATACTTATAGCAGTTAATAAGACCTAGCTAATAATATGCTATAGTAATAAATTGGCCTGGCTAATATATCTTACTATTAGTAATTTTATCTAATAAGTCTAATACCAATAGATATCCCCTATAAATATTCTTCTTAGCTTTATGCTAATTATTAAAAAAAGGATAATAATATAAAAAGTAAAGCATATTATAAGGCGATAAGAACTATACTTAAATATAAGTCCTACTTTAGTATTCTAATGCTATATTCCATTAACTAAAATATAATAGTAATTAAGCATCTTATAGAAAGCGGCATAGGCCTTTAATATGCGGATAATTTTATATAATAATATTATCTAATTATATATAGAATAATAGCAGACTAAAGAATAAGTGCTGCTTATAGGTATTAAAAGCCAACAGCACTACACTATATGCTAGGTCCTCCCTTTAAAGCGTAAAAACTTAACTAAGAAATAATACCCGCTACGCACCTATAAGGAGATAAAAAGATAGATTAAACACTAGTAACTAGAGAACATTCTTCCATCCTTAGACAACTGTGTATACCTAGTAGAATATTTTACGTGGTATTATTGCCTATTTAATATCTATAAGGATATAATAGTAGATATTCTACATCAGCTTTTAAAGGGTATTATTATATAACTTACTAAATGGGTATAGAAACTGATAGGCAATATTATCTAGCTAAAAAGAAAGAGAAGAGGGATAAAGATAACTACAATAAATATATCTGCGGAGGCTTAGCTTAATTAGTATTTTAGATAAGTCCTAGCTTTTATAGGCCTAAAACGGTTTAATAATCTATTATTTAGTAAAGTTACTTAATAGACAGGTAATAAACAAAAAGTAATAGTTTGTTAACTTATTATTATACTAGCCCTACTACTATTTTCTAGGGAACTATATATTATATATTTTATAAGAGCCGTATATAACTTCGTTATTATAGCTTAGTATTATACCTATAATAAGAAGACACTATAATATATACGCCACGCCCTATATTAAATTAATATGCTTAAAGGCGTATTTTAAAGTTTCTGTCTAAAGTTAATGTTATGGACGCTTTAAGTACAATGTTATAACTACTTAGAGAAGAGTTAGAGGAAGCTAGTTAGTTAATAAGGATATAGTCTAGGATAGATCTGGTAGAACTATGTGACGAAGAATGATAACCAAGGTTATATAAAGTAATCTATATAATCTGTGTGATTTGTAAAATCTATAACAGAGTAGATAGAGTAGATAGAGTAGGCGGAGTAAGGACTTAGGCGTATAAATGTGTATTTAAGGATCCATAGTCCCTACCTAGATAGCTTCTCTCTTTATAGTAAATCTTAGAATATAATTAGAGTTAATTTATTAGGCAATCACTCCACCAGTTGTTGTTTATACTTGTTATATTATTAACTTCCTGTTTACCTATATACCTAGCCCATTAATAAGTCTACCGTGGTATTTCCCATAAGGCTTTATTATATATATTTACTACCTAGTTACAGTATTAATAAAGTTAAATAATATGCTACTAAAAGTACCAGTTATAATGCTATCCACAGTAGCTACGACCTTAGGGTTAGGAGGAGACACCAGTATAAGGGATATAGATTCGCAGCTAGTCATAGTGGGTTAGTTATAGGAAATAGTTAATTAAATAATAAATAACAACCGCATATTTAAAGAAAGACTTAATAGAATTAGAGTAGTAAAGGTTAAGTTACTATCCATTAAACGGTTCTTAGGAGAAAGGTTAAAACTTAAAGGATTTCTTATGTAAATACACTTTAAGGTTATATAGGAAGGGGTAAAGTTAATAACACCTATAGACCAAGTAGTGTATATAGGATTGTTCTTAACTAGAAAAGCACTTAAGTAGTTTAAACCTTACCTTACTAAAATCTAAATAAATAGAATGACAACTACTAACTAAGAAGTATGGTTTATGTTTACTAACTAGAATAGGTTTACAAAGAGACTAGTATAAATATTTAGTGACCTGGAAGTAATAATTATAGTAAAATAAAAGCTTTAAAACCTAGTGCAATATTCTTTAGCAATTAAGTATATAACGCAGTTCTAGATACTTATAATATAGGTTAAGTGGAATAATAAGGCGCTTATAGCATAGTATAAATAGGGACTTAAGGCTAAAGTCTAGGATATAATTATCCTAATAGAAGATGCGGAAACTCTATAAGAGTTAATAGATTAGTTAATTAAGATTAATAATAGGATCTATTAGAGGGAATAAGCTAAAAAAGGATAAGATAGAGTTCTATAGTTATATAAGGCATAGAGTACGCAGTAATAGATATAGAGTTATAAACTATAGAATAGTAGGCTAGAGCTAATAGACTTAAGCAGTACTAAAGAATCTAGAAAATAAAGTAAGAAACTATAGAAACCTAGAGGTTAATAATTAAGTAATTATAGGACTAAGGAGCAGAGGCTAAACCAGGGATCTTAGTAGTAGAAGACGTTTAGGTGGACTCTATAATAAGAAAAATGGTTTAAAAAAGAAGCTTATATAAATTGTGGAAAATAAGATTATTTTGCTAGAGACTATAGAGGTAGTTAGAGTAACCACGCGGTAAAAGGCACTAGGTTATTAGAGCACAATAATATAAATATAGGAATATTGCGCGGGACTAAGGAGTATTCCATTAAACGCTTTGCGTTTTATTATAATAACGTATGCTAAATTTATAAGGACGCTAAGTATAGCATAAGCTATTGGCTATAAGAGCTAGAGTTAAGAGGACTTAAGAGAACTAGAGAGTTAGATAAAGAATAAGATTAACTGTATCCCTTACACCGTTAAAGGACTTAAGGTAGTAGCCTATATAAAAAAACACCAAGAATCTTACAAAGTTAAAGTTGGAGTTCCTGGCAGAATGCTAACCGCCTATAAGCAAGTCCTGCCTATTAGCGCGCACGGGCCACAGCTTTAAGTCCACTATTAACAGTGCAAGGGATAAGCTAGATTAAGATATTACAGTAATATACAGATAAAGATTAGTAACTATAATAATAGAGTTAAAGTACTTATTAATTAATAGCAATAAGGAAGAAGAAGAGGCTAGCTAGGGGCACTTAAACCTTAATAACGCAATAGAAGCAGAGACTGAAACCACTATAGAACACGGTTTAGTAACGGGTATTATAACACCATTAGATACAGTATCTATCGCTTTATAAGATAAAAGGAGTAATATCTAAAGATAATTAAGTAAGTAGACAACTACTAGTGCTAGCTTACTACTTAATAAAGGCAAAAGGCTATAGGCTTAAGATTCTTAAGAAGAGATAAGAGACGCTTAAAATTCTTAAAACGAGATAAGATATACTTAAGAACCTATAACGGACGAAAACTAATAGGGAAGGGTAATAGTTTAGTTTAGTAATAAATAAATAAGTATAGGATAAAGATTTCTAGGTAACTAAGATTTTAAGAAATAAATAAGGTCTATAGTATTCTAGGTAAATGCGGTGTTTAGCCTAAAGGTTAAAAAGTTAATATAGTAATTAAGAAGCAAGAAGACTTTAAGGATTTTTTTAAAAGATAAAAACTAAAGAAAAGTATAGATAAGTTTAGGCAATAAATTATTTTATAGTAAGAACAGAAGCTAGACTAAAGATTAGCTATGCTAGGATATATAAGGCATAGAGCATCTATATAAAAAGTTATAAATAGGCCAAAGGTAGGAATACTAAGAGCTAAGTAGTTAAGTAACTTAGAATAAGAAGAGGATTTAGGGATCCTAACTAAGTTTACAAGAAGACATACTAAAGGTTATAACAATGCAGTAATAAAGAAATACTTTCTTATAGATAGATTGTATACACTTATAAAGCTATATTAAAAGTGGTATAAGTAAAGAGGAAATAATAAGTGGGAAAACTTCTATATATAGCTAGATAAGAAAATTATACTAGATTAAGCAATATCTAAGAAATAGATAAGCTATATAAAAGGGGCGTTAGTTATAATATTAAAGAACCTAAAAGAATAGGCTATAGACTAAAGGGAGATAATATAGGTATTAGTACTAGCAAATAATATAGCAATATTTAGATAAATATAGGATAGGTTTAAACTTAAAAGTAAAGATAAGCTATAAGTTAACTCAAAGCACCTAGCGCATTATACCTTAGTATTGATTATATATGTGGATAATATATATAACATACATAGGATACCTAAAGATAAGTACTGTAAGTATCTAATAAAAATATATTAGACAACTGAAAAAAGGCGATATAGGAATACTAAGTATATATATAGTTGGCACCTAATAGAAGTTTAAGAACTAGGGGACTTAATACTTTAACTAGAAACGTTCCTTATAGAAAAATGCCTAGATAAATAATAGTAGTGGAAGTGCCTAGAAAATATTTATTTATAGTATATAGAGGACAAGAAACAAACTAAATATTAGCTATAGAAGGACTAAGTATAGCTAGAGAATAATAGTTAACAGTTAGGAAAAGTAGAGGCCTATAAAATTAAAGGGAGCTAGTAGTAAAGCCTTAAACCCTTAAAATAGTTATCCCTCACATGGATAGATACGCTCTATAAAATGTGGCCCGTGCGCACCAATCAATAAGGTGTATATATGGGCGGTAAGTCATTCTGCCGCATTACCAGAGTTCTTAAATAAAGCCATAAATATATTAAAATATTGGTATATATTATATATAGACCTTTATTCTTTGGAGTTAAGACAATCTATACAGTGTGTCCAAGAGTCAGCGTCGCTGCCAGCGTCGCTGCCAAGAGGCTGATAACGTAAGCAGTCAGCGAGCTTATGGGGTTGTGACAGTCAGTCAGCTATAAGACTGCAGCTAGCTGGCAGCTCTGCTTGGTGGCGAGATTTGGTGGTGAGTTGAAGCTTTTAGTAGAAGTTAAGGATATTCAAATCTTCGACTGAGATTGTACAGTCTGTACGACCTCCAGTGTCCCCCCCTGTGTGCGCGCAGCATATATACCTAATTTCGCTACATCTGCAGCTAAATTAGTATGTAGAGCTAGCAGGAAGGGGTGTAGGGCTTGAGCCATGGCCCACCTTAAATTCGGAGCTTTGAGCTTGGTTTTAAAGCTATTCTGAACTCCTCTCCCCTACTAAATTATAACACTACCTCTAGATCTTAGTGTTTTACCCTGTTGGCTTCCTTAATATGGCTTTAAATATGGGTAACTGGCAGTACACCTTTATTAAAATCCTTCTTATAGCTAGCGCTAGTAAGCATGTATGCGCCTGCGTTTGGAGCTTATATTAATAAGAGAAAGAGCCTTTATAACACCACAATTTAGAATAGATATTACGACTTTTGGTAAGGGCGAAGAGTTTAGAATAGCTTTAAAATTAAGCTCTAAGCTCCAAATTTAATGTGGGCCGTGGCTTAAGCCCTGGCCACGTACTACACCCTTTCCTGCTAGCTTTATATACTAATTTAGCTATAGACGTAGCGAAATTAGGTGCGTGTGCTGCGCGTATATAGGGGGGGGGGGACACTGGAGGTTGTACAGACTGTACGCCAAGCAATAAGAAACCCATGGGAATCTCTCGCTTAACCATAGTAAATAAAGTATTTTCCCTAATATCTCCGTTCTTCTATGCCAAAATTTATTATTTTATCACCTATGTAAAATGCAACGTATATTACATTTTACGCGTCAGCTAGGTAGTAGAGCTTCTTCCTCTACTTCTTTCTCTACTTCTTCCTTATTAAATCCACCATCTACGCGTTACTCAACTCCTTTAACACCGTGTAGGGTTTATAGATTAACTGCCTCCTCTTCTCTTCTAATTAACGATGATACCGAATTGGGTGATTAAGATAATTCTGTATCGCGAGAGCTTCCTCTAGCTAATTAGAACTATGGCTATATCTTTCCTATTAATTGGGATAATCTCTGCCTAATAATATATAGCAAGCTTACTGGCAAATACGGATACCAAGTTACCAATAAGCGGTTACTATTAAGTAAAGCTCCTACATTACTAATATGGAAGCATGGGGCAGACCTTTTTTAGGACGGTTTAGTTATGCTAAAAAGATTGTTACTACTAAGCGGAATAGACTATTGGCCGATATAATTAAAGCAGATTAATGTTAGAAGTGGTGGTTAATTAAAGGCCTTTTATTAAGCAGTTTAATTGACTGTATTAACTCTAATGGAGCTTTAACTACACCCTAGTTGACGAGCTTAAATGTTAATCTTACTAGCTATAAGCTAACTACAGAGGCAGAAAAGCCAGCTTGGTAAGGTAGATTTAACAGAGCTTTGTATTTAATTAAATCTGATATAGAAATAGAGCCTCCGGAGCCCTTACTACCGACCGTCCTATCTACCTTTTAAGCCTCTGTGGGTGTAGGACGAGTTTAGCTATATTTGAATACTGTATTAGGTGAATTAGGGCTAGATTTTAATTAGGCAATGTTCATATTTGTATATAGAGAGGTGCTGCCAAAAATCCGAAATAAAACACCAAAAATTCTATACAAATTTCCTAATTGGGACAGCTAGCTGGCAGCTTAACAGTCAGCGTACGTTATCCAATAGTTAGCGGACAGCGAGCGATCCAATTGACGCAGTCAGTCAGCTATTTTTCTCAAGATCGCAGCTAAGCTGACTGTTGGACACACTGAATCTATATGCTCCTGCTAACACGGGCCGTCTTTATATAGTGGTATTCGACAGAGTCTACACCCATACGTCGTTCTTTGCGACTTTTAAGATCTCTTAAATTCCTTACTATCGCGCAATCTCTTTATTGTATTCACTGAAAGCTTATATAGAGGCTTCCTATTTAAAAGCTTCTTAATGCGGCTCTTTCTTTTTACCTTTAAGCATGCAAAGCAAGTCTTCTGCTTTTTATTAATTTTAACTGCCTTGTATCCGTAATATATTACTAGGTACCACTATATCTTATCTATAGAGACCTAAGCATAATTGCTTTAAGGTTTAGGGATAGAGATTTTAAATAAAGAGTTTACAAGCTGGTTAAGGAACTTCTTATAGCCACTGTGTTTTGGCCAGCCGTTAATAGAGTAGGAAGATAGCTTATAGTAATTAGTGACAGTTATATTAAGGAGGAAGTAGAAGAGAGGCTTTTAGGTATAGCGGTAGATCTTAAGCAAAGTGTAATAGGATCTCATTTAGTCGGTAGTATTAATACCTTTTATAAAGTAATTGTATATATTAATAAACTCTGGTATAGGTAGCCAATTCCTAGCTGCATTATTAAATACTCTATAAGTCTATTAGGCACTGCTAGAAGTAGCGGCAGGTTATTATCGCTCTTATTTAACAAAGTTTAAACCTATAATGTATGACGTTATTAGCCACAGAGCCTTAGAGTTAAATTAAATAATAAACTATTGCTGTCAGTACTTATAAATAAGACCATATTAGCATCCTTCTAGGTAAACTCTATAACTATTCCGTCTTCTAAAAGCCTTCCATATAATATCCCCCATTCAATCTGGCTTTGGTGTAGAAGTTTAAGGTCAGCAAGCCATCGGTCAATTTGCTCAATTGGTATTGCATTTTGGCCCTTCTCTTAGCCCTTCTCTTGGCCCTTCCCTTAGCCCTTTCTTTGGCCCTTTTTCTTATCCAGCTCCTTACGCTTTGTTTTAGTTATTTATACCATTCCTACGCCTCCAATTCTAAGCTTCTAAAGTCAACATAGTAGTTTAACGGAGGTAAAGAGGTTATCTAGCCAAACGGTATACATATTTGGCTAATAGAGATATTAGCCCGTCTTAGGATCTTCCTAAGTTAAAAAATCCATTACTACTGCCTGCGTCTTCAAAAAGCCTTCCTCCTCTACCTAGTACTTATCCAAATCCACTAGGCCTTTATTATCACCTTTTATATAAAATATCCAATTAAGAATATAGCCCTGGTTGCCTAATATCTAGATCTTAAAGCCTTCAGGTATTAGCTTAGTTGGTATATTAACAATCTTAGGAGAGCGGCCGGTAAAGCGTTTAATTATCTCGTTAACAATAAGGTATATTTTAGGCTTATAGTACCTTATTAAATTAAGGCGGAGTTCCTCGCTAAGCTTATTAATCCTCTTAAATATATTCTGAAAGGCTTTATCGTCTTTAGATCTAGGCTTAGTATAGTAGAAATACTAATTAATCTACTGCCAATAATTGGCGCTTATAAAGTTTTAAATAACATGCATAGTGCCATAATTAAAGTTTGGGCGCCAATAATCCTTAATGCTACTTTCTATGTGCAAGCCTATACGAATTAGCACCGCCAAATATGCGTACAGCTCCTGCCTTAATGTAGGCCTCCACCTACATAGAAATTCCTTATCCTCTAAAGCTGGGTATAGTTCTGCATTTTTATTTATATACTCCACGAGCCGATTAAGCAATACGTCCATCTAAAATAGCCTAAAAAGCTGCGCAGGATCCTTATTGTCAATATTTTCTAGAAGCTTTAGCTAGCCATAACGTGTTCCACCACTGAGCGCATTACACCACCGGGCGCATCACTTTAAAGAATACCAAAAAGCCTAAATTTCAATCTTAAATATCTCAACCACTACTTAATAATATTTTCTAAAAATTTAAATATGAGCTTTTATATATATATTAGAGCGTATAACTTAATAGTTATTATAATATAGAGTTTAGGGGCTAAAAATAGAGATATTTCAAAATATCTTAACAACCACTTGACTATATGCTTTTATATTATAACAGGCACTAAAATAGATATATTAGAGCTTATATTTAAATTTTTAGAAAATATTATTAAGTAGTGGTTGAGATATTTAAGATTGAAATTTAGGCTTTTTGGTGTTCTTTAAAGTAATGCGCCCGGTGGTGTGATGCGCTTGGTAGTGGAACACGTTATTCGTTTTCATTAAATATTGGGAGAGTATTAAAAGGAGGTAGTGGTTTGGGCTCTGGCGGAGGCTTTTTTACAATCCAATTTTTGGAATTAGGATATTGAGTAGGCTGCACAAGGTCTATATCATTGGATATATAGTTACGCACCATCTTGGTGGCGTATCTAATTAATAAAGTTATCTGTTTATATCTTAACCTAAGAAAATTGATGTTCTTAATCGCGTGCACAGGCCACATTTTATAGCACCCCATCTATATAAGGGATAAGAAGACACCTAAACCTAAAAGTTAGTTGGCAAGACTAAAAGTTTAAAGCATTAGTAGATAGTGGAGTAATAAGGAACTATATATTACTAGCAGCAGTTAAAAGAATAGGGTTACTATATAAACAAAAAAAACGCCTATATTTATTAATAACAATTTTAGGAGATCTAATAGCCTATAAAGGAGGCATTATTAATCTAGAAATAGGACCTGTTAAGTTAACTATTAAAAGAAGACTAGTTAAAATCTCTTTTAATATTCTACTATTAGGAAAGAATAAGGCAATATTAGGGATACCTTAGTTATAAGAGTATAATCTAAGGATTAATTGGGTTATAGGTTAGGTAGATATTAGAGATATATAATAATATAAAATGCAACAACAGACCAAAATAGTATAGTACTAAGTTGGAGCAATTTATAAAGAAACTAAGCGAGGCTTAAATTATATACTAAAAAGATACTATAAATATAGAAAAAAGTTATAGAGCCTAAAAAGTAAAAAGCTGTTAGAATATATTATTATTATTTATTGCTTAACGTCCGATTCGGATCCCTGTTAGGCCCACGCGGACTACTCCTTATATATATATAGGGAGAAAACTCTATTTAAGAAAACCCCGCGATCTATCTCCCCGCCTTTTGGGGCTCGCTTGCGAGTTGCCTATAAGTCACTAGTGGTGCTCTACTACCTTACTTTTTAACCTCCTTGGGAACTACTGCTGCCGTAATAAACCTACGGACGCGCTAGTATTATATACTATACTCTACTCCTATAGAGTTATTAGGGGGCGCCTATTACTTGCCCCTTTGCCTTTTATTGCTATTTCCTTTATAACCTAGAACTAGTCTAGCATATTTTAGCCAATAAGCCACTAGGTAGCTGCCTTAAGGCCTTTCCATATTAAGAGTAGTGTATTATAGTTTTCTATGCTAGCTGCTAAGAGTATTGCTTTTTAGCCAGTACGTAAGGGGCATAATAGTATTATATGTTTTAGTGTCTGTCTTAGCCAGCTATATTTGCACCTTAGGCTACCTACTAGGATACCCACCTAGTAAAGCTAATCTTTTAGTCCTATTATTCCTGTTCTTAAGAGTGTTGCTATTGTATTTTCTGCCTTTGTTAGGCCCTCTTAGAG
>Ga0307507_10000382_pt1 | contig 91437 bp, 45 predicted proteins | sample 7_EM_MG_FD_207223 | JGI IMG/M metagenome (GOLD analysis project Ga0307507, IMG submission 207223) | Populus trichocarpa ectomycorrhiza microbial communities from riparian zone in the Pacific Northwest, United States - 7_EM | ecosystem: Host-associated > Plants > Roots > Unclassified | place...
CAAACAGGTAGGCGATGCAGACAGGTAGGCAATGCAGACAGGTAGGCAATGCAGACAGGTAAGTAGATACAGACAGGCAAGCAGATGCAGACAGGTAGGCAGATGCTAACGGGTAGGTAGATATAGATAGGTAGGCAATGCAGACAGGTAGGCGATGTAGGCAGGTAGGTAAGTCAATAGGTAAATAGGTAGAAGAGAACCATCGCTATATTATATTAAATTATCTAAAATAATATTATTTATTTTGCTAGCCTTATAAATAGCTTTAAAGTAGCTTTTATTTATTTAAAATATGTTATTAGTATAAAAGAGGTAAATATAATTATGGTTGCCAAATGCGCAGATTACTGGCAGGTTGCGTGTCAAAAAAACACGACATAGGCTAGTCGGTCGAGTTGCCAAATGACCTTAACTGCGCGCCAATTGCGTCAACCACCAACCATTGAGGCCATTGAAAGGGTACCATATTTTGCCGATGCATCATCTTTATGTTAAGAGCTTTGTAATTAAGGCCGGCGTTCTATGTCTTAAAGGGGTCCTCGTAAATAAAAGACAGGTAGTTAACCATCTCTTCTTTAGAGAGGAAGGGGTCTGCCAAGTCCTAGGCGTATTGTAGACGTAAATGCGTCTGTACGTCCCCACCAGTACGGCCAAAGACATAGGCCATTTTAGCTTGGGTAGTAGGGAAGTAGTCTATTAACTTTAAGCTTGTCTTATAGTTAAAGCTTCCAATTGTTAAATATAGGGTCAGTTCCGTCTATAAGCAATAGGGGGTCCGCAACCTTCGCGGACCGCAATAATGCTAATACTATACATTGGGCTAGGGTCTTAAGGACTATAGCAAGTCTTTAGGTGTCTAATAACTCCTCGCTAGGTGTAAGGGTGTCTCTGGTTTTAAGCAGCTCTTAAAGCCGTTTAATTTTGGTATTAGCTGCTGCGAGCTCTTCCTAGGGGGTCAAGACGGCGACTATTTCACTATTAGAGGTATTTATGGGTCCTACAGCAGCTTTACCAGCTGCTGTATTTCTTGGCATGGTGGTAGGGGTATTAGGTAATTTCTGGTATTTGTTTATTTTCTAGGGGTTCTAGTCCGTGCGTGTCCTATTCTTAGGTTTCGCGTTCCGTTTATATTCTTTTGGTTCTTAGGGGTCTGTCCTATCCTTGTGGTCCTGGTAATATCCTTAGGGTCCTATTCTGTGTCCTTTATAGATATATTTAAGTTCCTTCTCAGGAAGAAAAAGTAGTTGAGCTTTAGATAATATTAGCGACTTAATTAATTAAGGCACGAGCACGGTATAAGGGACGCGCAAGCCTATATAATTGGTAGTCTATAAACAAGGATCCAAAGCTAGAGAAAGGAAGGAGAAGAATAGCAGCGCCGCTTGATATTTTATGCGGTCCTTAAGTCACGTAACTCGCGTCTACCATAATCCACGTCTGCTAAGATCCACCGTTTTCCACCAGCGCCGTAACACTATCCACAGGCATTAATACCTTAGATTATTATTATTTATTTATAATTGCCTAGCTATACTACTTTTAGATAATTACGCCTATTAAAATAACGCCTATTTAGAAGCCGGCTTCGTTAAAGTTATATATATTATTATTAATAATGCCGTACTTTACTTTTATATTATATATAAGCTTAAACCAATTACTAATAGCTTTTAGATCTTTACATAGAGCTTTTTAATAGTTATACTTTTAATTAAATTATATTTTAAGCTTAGGTGTTTACCTAATAAAGTTCTCTAGCTAGTTCTTACTAACTTAGCTAGTGGCGCGCTTAGTAAGTAATTTATTAGCTATCTCTCGTATAGCAGATAAGCTAGGTAAAAATTCTCGCAAATTTAGGTTAAATATATATTAAACAATAACTAATTTCTCCAGCTTAGTAAGCTTCTTTAAATTAGGCTTATAATTATATTGCGCGATTATTCTATTATATTAATTAAATAGCGTGTTTTTTGGTATATTATATACTCCTATAGCGCGTCGCACGCTTAGTAATTAGGTTCTTATAATTGCTATAATATCTAGGCTTATTCTACCTTCGCTTTAGATTAATTGCATATTATATTGTCGATGCATCGCGGTTAAAGGTTAACGCGTTGCGTTTTGGTTATAAGCTGTCCAACTCGCTTAGGTATCCAGCTCGCTTATAGAATACGTTATATAGATTAAATTATGCCTAAAACAATACTACAGTATTAAAGAATAATGTTATAATCGTTTTTAATAATCGTATAATAGCTATAGATACTATTGCGAAGTGTCCCTCCTATTTACTAAATAGCAAAACTATGCTAATTATATAGTATAGGACTACTAGATTTAGAAATATATATATTAAATCTTAGGAGATAAGTCTCCTTAATTAACTAATTAATACCTTAACTATATTTAATAGCCTAGGGGCAAATATAAGAGTAATACGCTAGTAATGTAGAGGATTATAAGAAAAGATTATAGATTAATATTTTAGTAGTTAAAAGACGGCGGTAAGCTAAGGCTTTATATACTAAATCTAATACTAAAAGGTTTTATAGAACTATACTAGGAATACCAAATTACCTCTAATACTTATAATTAATTATAGACTGGCGTAAAGGCTTAAATATAAAGTTGTATAAAAATCCTTAGATTAGCTTAGGTAGTTACTAGTATATTTCTAGTAGGCTTCTAATAGGTCTTCTAATAATCCTTATATCTTTTCTCTAGTTATGTTTTTTCCTTATTAAGGGTTTTTAGGAGTTTAAAGTAGGGGTTAGATAGCTAGATTATATATAGTAGTATACTAATACCTATTTAAACCCCTTCCGGAATAAGCACTCTATAATCTTTCTCTACTATAAGGTAATAGCGATTAGGGGCTAACTGTAAGAAGAGGGGGTTAAGTTTGTTTACTATTTTAATTATAGTTATATTAATTTAATATAATATAAGGGCGCAAAGAGACTTCGTAATAGATTTAAAGGAATAATATAAATTTTATTTAAATTTAGGGTATAACGTACTCTATAGGCGAGCTGGCTATATCGGCGAGCTAGCTATCTACACTAAGACCTCACTAAACTTTACGATTATTATCTATCCTGCTCGACATAGATAGGATTTATTATACTTGTAAATTAACTACTTTATTCTACTGCTTCTTCTATTTCCTTTTTGCATATATGAGTTATACCCTATCTTACCGCACCGCCTATAGCTCCTTTAAGGCTAATCGCTTCCATTAATGCGTGCCTTTTTTTTATTACCCTTTTTCCCATTACCCCAAGCACTAAACTCCTTTAGAGTAGTTAGTTGTGCCCCCTCCTTCAATGTTAAGATCCCTTTCTTCTATATCCGCTTCCTTTTACGCAATTTACATCGCGTTACAGCCTCGTTGGCTACTTAAAGCTTAGCGACCTATTTACGCAGCAGCTCGGTTAAATGCATTAATACCTTAGCGCCTTTGCTCCACTAATTAATCAACTTAAAAATCGTAGTAGGTAAGCTATTAAGGTGCCTTTAAATCCTTAATTAAATTAATGCTGATTAAGACTTAAATTTAATAAGGTTGCTTAGTATTTCTAACTCCTATAGAGTATCCTCCGTAGTAGGGGACGTTAGTATACGTAATTAAACTTTAAGCTTTAATAATATAGCCTCTAGGTTAAATAGAACAAGGCTAGCGCCTTAAAAGCTTCTTTTAATATTACTCTTAGTAATTACCTTGTTAAAAGCTGCTTTAAAGTATAGCAGGAACTTAATTTTTGTGATATGGTTAATATGGCCGCGTATTAGATCCTTAACTTGGCGCCTATACGCCTTCTTTAAAGGTAAAAAATAACCCACATCTAGCGGCTGTAGTAGGTGTGATAAATATAGAGGCATACAGAGGGTAATAATCTTCTTCTTTTTACAGAGTTGCCTAAATTCTAGCGAATTGTAGCTCTTATGGCCATCTAGAATTAGTAGTTAATACATGCCGACAACGGTACCCTTTGTGTGCTTATTAAAGTGCTCTAACTACTTAATGCCAACCTCATTATCTAGCCGTTATTAGTAACTCTAATAGCCTAGGTAGGTAGTATACTATCCTCCTAATACTAGGTAGAGAGGTAGTACTTACCTATAAAGGTAATAAATAGTAGGATTACCCATCCTATTGCGTTAATGCCCTAGATTACTATAGTCTATTCGCAATTGCCTAGCTAAACCTACTTTAGCCTATTCCGTCTCTTATAGCCTATAATAACTGCTCTTATTAAAATAATATCTATTATAAAGCCTAATTCATTAAAGTTGTAGGAGTCTTTATTAGTAATGCTATACTTTGCCTTTATATTGCGTAGGAGCTTAAACTATGGCCTAATAATCTTAGGATCCTCGCATTTGGCCCTCTTATAGTTATACTTTCGATTAAACTTAACTTTAAGCTTAGGGGTACGCTTCACGAAGCTACTAGCCCAGTTAATGCCTACTAGATCCTAACTACGTGTAGTAGGTAGTAAATTAGCTATATCCTTTACAGCAGCAAGCCCCGGGGGGGGGATCCTCGCAAATCTAGGTTAAGTATATATTAAATAATTCCTAATTCCTTAGTCTTTGTAAGCTTTATTAAGTTGGGCTTATAATCGCGTTGTGGGTTAATTCTATTGCGTTAAGTACTAAGCGTTGTTCGGGGGACGTTATAGATCTTTATAGCGCGTCGCACGCTTAAAGTCGCGTCTTATTTAATAGCCTGGAGAGCAAGCTGTATATTACATTCGTTCTAGGTTAATTGCGCATTGGTAGAAGGAGGTAGGTAGAAGTTTGGTAGGGTCTTAGTAGAGGTAGCCAGCTCGCCCGTATAGCTAGCTCGCCCATAGAGTACATTATAGCTCTTATGGTAACAGGCTCCGCACTACCTAGCCACGGCATAAACCCTAAAAGGTAAGCGAGTAACTAACAAGACGCCAGGCTCGGCTGTGCGGAACAATATATATAGGCAAGGTAACTTCGTTACCTGATAAAAACATTATATAAAGAAGAGAAAGGAATAACGAGAAAATCTTATAACTAAATAGTTAGGGGTTTTAGTAGTTAATATATACGTATATATACACACAGTCCTTAACAGACTTTAGTAGAATTTGATTAACCTAGTAAAACTTAGTAAGAATCAATTAAGCTAGTAGAATTTAGCAAAATTTGGTCAAAGCGTCGGTTTTTATCTATTAAGTATTTTACTAAGACAATTTTTATAAGGGGACTTCGTAGATAGGAGGCTATAAGGTATAATTATAGAACAAGATAGATTATATTAAGACGAATCCTTAAGGAGGTAAGGCCTCTAAAATTAAGAAGAACTATATACTACGGGTACGTGCCTCCGGCATATAACCGGTAACTATTTAAGGGGTATCTAAGGGCTTCCTAAGGTAACCGCAATAATATCCCTTATATTGCCCCCCCGCCTTCTTATAATTGACCCCCAATCGCTACCACCTTACGGTAAAGGGAGATTACTAAGGGTTCTTCTTAAAAGAGGTCTGGAAAGGCAGGCAGTCTTTAAGCATAACCATCTCACATATTTAAGATTAGTAAGCGCTCGCGGCTAGCCCTTAGCTCCACCAGAAAAGCCACTTAACAATTGCGTCAAGCTATAGTATTTCTTCTTATATGTAACTCTTAGGCGGAAAACTAACACTATACAATAAAATAGGTCTCTTAAATTACTTTAAGAGTATAGGCTTCTACAGCTGCCTCTTTAGCCTTAAATAATTAATCTTAGTAACTAATATAAGGGGATTTATAATAAAATCATGTTCTAGAACTTCTAGAGTATTTAAATTAGAGTACTTAGTATGCATAATAGTTGCTACCTATCTTTTAATATTATCTATATAGCCAGAAAGCTTCTTCTAGGCCACTTAAATACACCAGCTACAGTTCTTTTAGTATACTTTAGTGGCCTCTCGCTACTAGTTGCTATTCTTACTATAAAAATTATTTAACTTATAGTAATTCCAGGTATACTTATTATGGTATTTACAGCTAAAGATATAATATAGCTATAGGGTAGTTTTATTACTAGAGGGCAGTATAACAATAAAGAAGCCTTTGCTAAAAGCGTAGTTTTAATACCAGTTAAATGCGGCATCAGTACCCTTAAAGATCTCGCCATTATACGGCTTTAGAAGGTAGTAAGCGGGCATAGAGTTAACTACCTTATTTACTATTAGAGCTAGGTCCTAATATAACTAGGAGTACTAGGTTAGTGACCGGGTTAGTAACTAGGTTAATAACCGAGTCGGAGACCAAGTTAAGGGTTAGGTAACTAAAATAAAGTAAGCAGTTGTTTGTTACGAAACGAATAAGAATCCTTAGCACGCAGATCCCCAATTTTTGCACCCAACCTTCCGTACAAAACTGTGAGATAGCCTATTTCTACGTTTAACGCGCCTTATATAGGAGGCTTTGTGTCTAAGTAAAGGATATATAAGTAAAAGGGGTTATTTTCTAAAGTAGTTTAATATTAAAACAATTGCCTAATTTGTGCCTATAGCGATATTAAAGGCCACAGTTAACTCCTCTAGCCCTTAAACCTTAACACTACGCTTAAATTACTCTAATTAACATCGCAAACGCTCCAGCTTAGCCTATTCTATATATATTCCTTCTATAGTATATTAAAACTACTACCGGGTAAAGAAATCGCACCTACTTTTATAGATAGCTCGCTTAAGAAACTCACCATAATTATAGTGGAGTTCTTAAGTATATAGGTGCTAGCGGCGGATCTATGCCTTTAAGTCGGCCTATATAAGCTTAATTGGGTTAAAGTCGGTAAGTACGGCGGTAGGTAGCAAACGATATAACCCTTCTCTTTAATAGTAGCTGGGATTTATGCGTTAATATAAACCTTAAGGTTATCTATTATAATTATCATAGTCTAATTTAAATATCGCTTATAAAGCGTAGGAAATAGGTAGTCGTATAGCCACCTAATAAAGTCGCTAGTATTAAAGTAGCCCTTATAGGCTTAATGGAAAACCCAGCCATTAATTATTATAGCTGCGCAGATTGTAACAAAGCCTTATAGGAAATACTACGGTAGACTCGCTAATAGGCTAGGTATATAGGTAAACAAGAAGTTAACAACGTAATAATAACTAGTAGAGTGGTTGCCTAATAGATTAACTCTAATTATATTCTAAAATTCACTATAAGGAAAGTAACTATCCAGGTAGGGACTATAGTCCTTTAAATACACATCCGTACTCCTAAGAAACTCTCTTTATATATAAAGTACGCCTTATACATATTATATATGCGTTCCCTTTATATACCGCATATATCATATATAATATTATATAACTTACTTACTATTCCTTATTATATAGCTCTACAGGTTCTATCCTAGACCGTGCTCTTATTAACTAACTAGCTTCTTCTAACTCTTCTCTAAGTAGTTATAACATTATACTTAAAACGTCCGTAATACTATCTCCCTCCTCTTTATCTTCGTCCTTAAAGATTCTTAATATCTCTAAGTCGTCTACTAGAGGTGTAATGTCCGTTTAATTAATTTGGTTAATATTTTTATTTATTATACCTAAAGCTCCTTCTTCCTTATAAGCGCAGTGCTGTGCCCGCACTATTGCTACCATACTATCGCTTAGTAAAATAATGCCGTCTCTATGTTCTCGTTGTGCGAAAGAGGGATTAGTTTACGTTGCGTTGGTAAGCCTTTTGTCTTAACAACCTTCCTCTTACTTAGAGTGCACTAAAGCGAATATTTAATTGTCCTATAATATTCGCTTGGTTTCTAACACTAAATATACGCGTCCTATTACTCTTAATAGTCTTTAAGTTCCTTTACTAATTGCTATTAGGGTCTTAGGTTTAATCTACCGCTACAAAGCTTAATAGTAAGCTAACTTAAGCTCTAGCGGATTTAGAACGTTCTTATAACGCTAAGTAGAGGGCCCTAAAAGCCTGGATTGCTATATCTACTTATCTACTTTAACTTAAGAAGGTTTGTAAGAAGGTTTGTTTTAAGGAGTAGAAACTTATAGAATAAGGCCTATAGGAACTTAGCGATAAAAGAACGGATTCTCTTCTAATAGAGAGGGAAATAACTCTAAATACTTTAGCAGGTGTTCTTCCTTCTAAGTCCCCCTTAGGTAGCTTGTTCTTTAGTAATCCTTCTTTATTAATACTGCCTAACCCATTTTCTTCTAATACTCCTATACCTTTCTTATAGCGTTCTTTAAATTATCTAGTAGCTCCTAGGTAGTCTTATTATAGCCTATCCACTTTACTTTACATTATATTTTATTATTAATATCCTTATAACTAATAATCTTTAAAACTTCCTATTTGTCCTCTTTTTAACCTCTATACATATCTGCTTTATAAACTAGTGGCTTAATATTCCTATATACTAACTCTAGCATCACAATATACTATATAGGGTAGATCTTTATTTTCTTTAGTAAGTTAAGTCTATACGTAACTTCTAAGATCTTTATCTTAACTGTAAATAGTCCTAATCTAATATAGTCTAACTTTTTGCTTAGTTGTTAACTCTTAAAATTTTTATATAGTAGCTATACTTTATCTCTTTCCTTAAGATCTGGTCCTCTAGATCTCTTAGCATTATAGTACCTTTTTATTCTTTCTTATACTAGTTTGGCTATTTCTGTTACGGGACACCTCTGTAATACCTTACACACGTCCACCTGTTTCCACTGACGCAGCAAGAAGAGACCAACCGCGAAACGGCAACCTGATGGCAATCTACGGCAATCTGCCGTCCTCTACCATATTCCGCTATATTCTGCCAAGTCTACCAAATTCTGCTAAGTTCTGCTAGGACTATAACCCAAAGCCTATTCTACCCTATATATGTATTAACTAAGCAACCAAGTTAACAATATATACCCTTTTCTTCCCATTTCCTTACCTTCTCTCCTTACGCAACGTCTTAATCTTATTATATGGTTTATATATATAGCTTAATAATATCTACTTCGCTATATATTATTACTACTTATACTCACTCCGTAACACTACATTGCGTTAAACCCTTAAAAACCTATACTCCGCCCCGCCCTATTTAAAATACAAAACAACCTTAAAGCCCCTATAACGGCTGCTAACATTATATCCGCACTTTAGAAACAATTAGCAGATATATAAAAGTCCTTTATAGACGCCCTTGCATAAAACTAAGCTGCTATAGCTTAATAGCAAGCCGAATAAGAAGCACGGCATTAAAAAACAATTAAGGCCCTCTAAGAAGAAATCCGCACCCTTAAGACGCCTACGCTAAGCCCTTAAGACCAATCACTATTACTAGAAGCCAATACGCGGAACGCGAGCCCTAAACCAGCAATAGTCATCCCACTAGTAGAACCAACTACCACGTTACAACAATCTAAAAAACTACTAGATCCTCTAGTATTTACTAGCAAATAATAAGAGCTTTAGTTATTCTTAAGCCAGTTTAAGAATAAGCTAACTAGTAATACTAACTATTACCTAACTAAAGCTAACTAACTTTACTACGCCCTAAGTTGACTAGAAGGAGACGTAGCTAACCTTATTAAACCTCTCTAGCTAAACTTAGTATAAAGCCTAGTTATACTTCTAGAAGCTATATATAGTAACCCAAACCGCCAAGCTACCGCTTAAAGGAAGATAAACTATATAACTTAAGAAAAGAAAAGCTTCCTAGTGTACTTCTCCAAATTTAATTATTACGCAAAAGAAATAGGCTAGAACAACTCCGTACTAATTAACAGCCTTATTAAATCTCTAAGCCCTAAACTAAAAACCTCCCTAATTAGTATAGACCTACTAGGAGCTCTTAATACCTGCGCAAATATTATTAATAAACGGTATAATAATATACTACACCTAACACTGAAGCCCGCTCCTTAATATAATATAATAACCCCATAAACGTCCACTAAGCTATTATCCCAGCCTAAGTACCCTAACGCTATGGATATTAACACTGGGACCTTAGGATACGCCCTACTAGGGTTCTTTAAATAGGAACGACGCACTAAGCTAGGCCTCTGCTTTAAATATGGAAGTAGTTTCTACCTCTCTAACTACTACTCCGCCCCCTTCTAAAAAAATCTATAAATAGTTAACGCTAGCAGCCGTTTACCGCACTAATCTTCTAGCTACCGCCCCTAATCTTTACCTAGTTCTAGCTCTATATCTAGTAAGCACTATTTATAAGGACGAAGTTACAACCAACGTTCTAGAAGAACCCCTTCCTACTTGCCACTAAAAGGCACGTCCTAGAGTTAAGTCGCTCTCTGGGACAGCTATATTACAGGATCTTATTGAATACATTAGATATAGCAAACCCTAACTCTTAAAATTATAGTATAACTATTAACTGCTATCTTTGGTAGAAAGGCTAATAGGCTAATACTTAAGTCCTAATTAACATAGGAGCTAGCGGCATAGGATTTATTAACAAGATTTTCGCGTAAGATAATAAGGTTTACCCTAATACCCCTTAACTGGCATATTAACGTATTTAGATTTAATAGCAAACGTACCGTCTTAGGCCGTATTACTTATATAGCGGCCCTAAGACTCCGATACCTAAACCATAAAGAATTAGTTGAGCTCTTTATAACTACCCTAGGTCACCTAGTGATCCTTAAACAACCCTGGATAAAGCTATATAAGGTAACCATTAATTAGGACAACCTTAAGCTTCTATTTACTGCCTCCCGTTACAAGCAGAAGTGCCTTATAACTCGCTGCTTAGACCCTAAACTAAAATCTAAAATTTCCACCAACGTCCACCCTGTACCTAAAAAGTCCACCTAATTCCACCTATACAAGAATTCCACCAAATTCCACTAACCCGAGAATTCCACCAAATTCTACTAATAGGAGATTTCCACTAACGTCCACTAAAAACCCAAAAACTACACTAAACCATATAAACCAATCCTAACTGCTACACTGTCCTAACCCAAGTAGAAGTCCAAGCTTAATATATAAAGGTACTAGAAGAACTGGTATTCTACCATAAAAAGGATACTTAAAGAACCTAAACCTAAATTTAATACTAACTCTATATTTAATATTAAATCTAAATCTAAACAAGAAACCATATAAGAAACTAAGGATAATCTAAGCTTGCCTAACACCTTAAATATCTATATAATTAGAGCTACCCTATTAGTATAACTCGCCAGGAAACTAGAATATACAATCTTTACTATTATAATAGCTGATATTAAGAAGGCCTTAGCACTAAAGAAGCACACTAACCCTGCCATAAAAGTACCAGTATGCCACCATAAGCACCTAGAGGTATTTTTATAAAAGAAAGCCGACAAGTTAGTAGAATACCGACTATATAACCATAAGATTATACTTAAAGAAGGAAAACAGCTAGGATTTAGACCCCTATATAGAATATCCCAGAATAAACTTAAAGTACTGTAAAAGTACTTAGACGAGTACCTAAGTAAAGGATTTATTAAAGTAAGCTCTTCGCCTATAGCTGCACCTATAATCTTCATTAAGAAACCCAGCGGTGGTTTATGCTTTTATATAGACTACCAAGCTCTTAATGCTATTACTATTAAGAATTGGTACCCACTCCCATTAATTTAAGAGACACTAAACTAATTAAGTCAGGCTCGCTACTATATAAAACTTAACCTTATCTACGTATTTAACCGCCTTTATATCGCAAAAGGAGATAAATAGCTTACCACATTCCATACTAGATATGGACTATTTAAATACTTAGTAACCCTATTTAGCCTCGCAAATGCCCTAAGTTTATTCCAACACTTTATAAATAATACCCTACAACCTTACCTGGACGTTTTTAGTACTGCTTATATTAACAACATTCTAGTATACAGCAATAACCTAACTAAACATAAGAAACACGTTGACCTTATCTTAGAAGCTCTGCGTAGAGCTAGCCTACAGTTAGATATAGATAAATATAAATTCCATAAAACAGAAGTCCTGTACCTTAGACTCATTATTTCTATAAATAGTATACAAATAGACCTAAAGAAGATTAAAGTAATTTTAAACTAGCAAGAACCTAAGAATATTAAGGACGTAAGAGCCTTTATAGGATTTACTAACTTCTACCAATAGTTTATTAACAACTTCTCTGCTCTAGTTTTACCCCTTATAGCTCTAACCTAAGGCCTTTATCTTTAACAAGGAATATAAGAAGGCCTTTACCTATCTAAAAGTCATGTTTACTACCGCACCTATACTCTAACACTTTAACCTAAACCAAAAGAGTGTTATAGAAGCTAATTCATTTAACTACGTTACTAAAGGCATTCTGTCTTAGTATAATAAGAAAGGAGTACTACACCCTATAGTATACTTCTTAAAATAACTAAGTCTAGCCAAATATAACTACGAGATCTATAATAAGAAATTGTTAGCCATTATTAGATATTTTAAATAATAGCAACCTAAACTGGAAGGCGCCGGATTTCTAATTAAGGTCCTTAGTAATTATAAGAATCTATAGTATTTTATAACTACAAAACAGCTAAGTTATTATTAAGCCCACTAGTTAGAATATCTGTCCCGTTTCTAATTATTAATTATATACCGCCTAGGCGTTTAAGGTTAGAAACCTAATACCCTAACCTAATATTTACAAGACATGCCAGCATAAGAAGAAGTATATACCTACCATAATTAAACCCTACTTCGCCCTAAGCTATTTAACCCTCCTATTAAAGATGTTATAATACATATCCTTAAAATAACTGATTAATTAATTAAACAGATAATAGTTAATAAATACCTAAATAACGAGTTTATCCAAGAAACGCTTAAGCTAATTTAAGACGGTGTTAGACGCTCTAAAAGGATTTCTTTAAGTAAATATAAAGCTTATAGAGACCGCTTATACTACCGGAACTATCTAGTCATACCTAACCACAACGAACTTAAGCTTAAGCTCTTTAAACATATATATAATCTACTAGTAGCCAGCCACCTAGGCTAAGGGAAAACCCTATAGCTCCTCTAATAAGAGTACTATTGGCCGAATATATATAATATAATAAGAAGGTATGTCTCCAGCTGCTATACCTACCGATAAGCTAAAGCCTTGCATAAGACATATAACGGCTTTCTAAAGCTACTACCTGTTCCGGACCAAAAATAGAAGGACATCTTAATTAACTTTGTTATTGAGCTCCCTGTAAGTAAAGGGTGTATAAACATTATGGTAGTTATAGACCGACTATCTAAGATAAAACACTTAATCGCCTGCCCTAATATGTCAGCACCTGCCATTACCCAATTATTCCTGGATTATGTATAAAAACTCCATAGACTTCCTAAAATAATCGTCTCTAATAGAGGTAGATAGTTTATCTCTATGTTCTAGAAAGAACTAACTACCCAACTCCGCATTAAAGCACTATTGTCTATAGCATACCACCTAGAAATGGACGGTTAAACAGAATATATAAACGCTATAATGGAACAGTATATTTGGATATACATATTATATTTACAGGACGACTAGATAGACTAGCTTATATTTACCAAGTTTACCGCAAACAACTCCGTCTTGGAAACCACAAAGGTCTCCCTATTCCTAGCTAACTACAGCTAGTACCCGCGAATGGGTTTTAAACCCTTTAGTAATGTCCCTTGCCCCGCTTATTATGCCTTATAGGTTATAGAAGTAAATAAATTTATAAAGAAGATGGAAGAACTATAAGAGTTCCTTACTAATAAAATAATATGGGCCTAATCTGTCTATAAAGCTGTAGCAAATAAGAACCAAACCCTAGCACTGGCCTACTAAATTGGTAACTTTATCTAGCTAGATATAAGAAATCTAAACATAAAACAACCTACTAAGAAACTTAACTAGAAGAACGCCGGCCCTTATAAGGTTAAGAAAGTTGTCTTTCCTTATACCTACTAATTAAAGCTCCCTAATACAGTTAAAATCCACCCTATATTCCATACGTTAGTCCTCTACCCTGCTGCCCCTATATTAGACGCCCTGCCTAGATAGATCTAGGACCCTCCCCCACTAGTTAAAGTAGATAGTAAGGATAAGTACCTTATTAAAAGAATTAACGACATTAAGTATAACAAATAAAAACGCTAATATATGTACCTTATAAAATGGAGAGGCTTTTATAACCCTATATAGGAACCTATTAACTCTATAGGACTTACATAAGCCGCAGAAGACTTTCACAAACTCTACCTAGAACTACCACAGCCCTATCTCGCAGAAGCTTGAGTTTAAGGGGGGGGGTACTGTTATAGAATACCTCCGTAACACCTTACACACGTCCACCTATTTCCACTAATGTAGCAAGAAGAGACTAACTGCGAAATGGCAACCTAATGGCAATCTACGGCAATCTAAGGCAATTTGCTATTACGTAACGGTAACCTACGGCAATCTACCGTCCTCCACTATATTCTGCTATATTCTGCTAAGTCTACTAAATTCTACTAAGTTCTGCTAGGACTATAACCTAAAGCCTATTCTGCCCTATGTATGTGTTAACTAAGCAACTAAGTTAATGATATATACCCCTTTCTTCCCGTTTCCTTACCTTCTCTCCTTACGCAACGTCTTGATCTTATTACACAGTTTATATACATAGCTTAATAATATCTACTTCGCTATATATTATTACCACTTATACTCACTCCGTGACAATTTCCGTAAAGTACTTATAAAGATTTATTAGGTTCTCTATTCTTTCTTTAGCTATACTACTTATTTTCTTTACTTAATATGGCGATAATAATGTTCTTAGCTTATATCCATAATTCGCCTTAAAAGGTAATGTGCTTATCCCTTCCTATAGTGTTATATTATATATAAACTATATAACTGGTAATAACGATACCTAATTGTTTTATATATAATTAATATAATGCCTTAAATACTATTCTAGTGTCTAGTTTAGTTTTTCCGTTTAACCGTCTATCTATAGGTAATATACTATTAACATTACTACTTAAACCCCTTATTTGGCTAAAAATACCTTCTAAAATGCTACTATAAATCTTAAATCTCTATCTAATATAATCTTGCTTAGTACTCCGTGTCTTATAAATACTTCCTTAACATAGATTCTTGCTATATCCTCCGCTAAGATTTCTTCTATATATACTATAAAGTAGCCCCACTTAGTTAACTTATCCACTATTACTAAAATCGCGTTATAATCTTGTCTGGTAATAGGATCTCTTAACTTTAGCAACTTTATAATAAAGTCCTATAATATAACCTCCCATAGTCTTTCTAGTATTTTAATAGGTTATAGCCCTCTATATAGCTTATACCTTATTAATTTATTCCTTTAGCAATCTAGATATTCTTTTATAGTTTCTCTTACTAACCCCCAGATTCTATTAATGTAAGGGCGCAAAGAGGCTTCAGGGAAGATTCGAAGGAACAATATAAATTCTATCTAAATCTAAGGGTATATAGCTCTTGCAGAGAACAAGACGTTGTGTGAAGAAGAGAAGGGAACATAGGAAACTTATAACTAAATATTCGAGGTCTTAGCAGCAGACGCGTGGGCACAAGCCCACGCGGATTTTGATAGGTTTCGACCAAATTCCATCACGTCAGTGGAACTTGGTGGAATTTGATCGAGTCGGCAGAATTTGGCAGAATTTGATCAAAGCGTCGGAATTTATCTGTCGAGTGTTTCACCGAGACATTCCTACTGTAACTGGGCTAGTCCCGTTACAATTAATAATATACTCCTCTTAAAGTCTTAATACTAAGCCTATAGCTCCGTTGTGTTCTTAAGTTACTCCCTTATAAAACTCTTTTATAAACTCTTTTATAATACTTTTTAGAATATATATCGCTTCTTAATTAACATAGTTTTTATAACTTGGATCTTCTAGCTATACTTCTAAAATCCTTTATTTCTAAGAGCTTTTCGGTATCTTATAAACCTACTCTACTTCTTCTATAGTAGCTACTAGTTTAAGATAATTACACCTAATTAATCTGTCTTCGTCTTTCTTTAATATAGTGCCTAATGGTTTCTTATTATTTTGCAATTCTACTTTTCTACTAAGTGCGTCTACTCTTGCATTTTTAGTACCCCTAGTATACTAAATTTTAAAATAGTATTCTATAAGCATTTCTGCCTATCTAATCTATCTCTAATTAAGTTTTTTTGTTATTAAGAACCCCGTTAGGTTCTTATAATCCGTTTTAACTATAAATAGTTTTTCTATACCTTATAAGAATGCTCTCTACTCTCTAAGTACTGCAACTATACCTAATAACTCCTTATTGTAAATGTTATAGTTTAGTTCCAATAGCGTTATCTTCCAACTATAGTATGCTACTAGATGCCATACGTCCTAGTGCTTCTATAGTAAATATACTCCTAGTGTAAAGTCTAATACGTTTATTTCTATAACCATATCCAACGCTAGTTAATAGATTTTAAGGATTAGATCCTAGGTAAATAATTCCTTAAGTTCTTAGAACAGCTTCTTCTATTTACTACTCTATATCCATAGTTCCTCTTTTTTTATAAGCCTTATAAATAGCTTAATATTCTTTAACCACTATATAATAAACCTCCTATAGTAGTTATAAAATCCTAGAAACAATCTTAACTATATAATATTCTCTAGTTCTTACCAACTAACTATAGCTTTAACTTTCTTTAGGTCCATACTAATCTTACCTAGTTTAATAATAAATCCTATAAAATTGGTTTTTCTTATAAAGAACTCGCATTTCTTAATCGCTACTAGCATTTGTTCTTCCTATGGTCTCTTTAAGACCTATTTAACGTATTCCCCATATTTCTCCTTACTTATTAAGTAGATAATATTATTATTAAAGTATACTATAACAAATTCATTAAGGTATTCTCCTAACGCACTATTAATTCTCTTTTAAAACGTTACTAATGCGTTTATAAGTCCAAACTATATAACTAATAGCTTATATAATCCTTCCTTTAACCTAAAGGCTGCCTTCTATTTATCTCCTTCCTTAATTCTAATCTAATAGTACGCCCATCTTAGATCTATCTTTATAAAGATTTACGCATTACCTATTCTATCTTAGATTTCGCTAATTAAGGGTAAAGGATATCTATCCTTTCTAATAATGCTGTTTAACTGTCTATAGTTAATATACATCCTAAGTTTTCCATTTTTCTTTAGGATAAATAATACTAGATATCTCGCTAATAACTGTAATAGTCTAATATATCCCTTTCGTAAGTTTTTCTAGATAAACTCCTTAAGCACTACTAACTTAGTTTTAGTAAGCTTATAGATTAGAAAGAACTTTAAACTAGTTCCTAGTTCTAATTCTATCTTATAGTCCTATACTATATACTCTAATAGCCTTTTACTTTCTGGGCTCTATAACTTTTTTCCATACTTATAGTATCTCTTTAGTATATAACTTAAGCCTCGCTTAGTCTCTTTGTATATCGCTCTAACTTAATACTATACTATCTTACGTTATTAAGTATCTCTAATATTAACCTAACCTATAACCCAATTAATCTTTAGATTATATTTCTATAACTAAGGCATTTCTAGTATTACCTTATCTCGTTCTAATAGGAAAATATTAAAAAATATTTTAACTTATCTCCCTTTAATAATTAACTAAATAGGTCCTATTTCTAGATTAATAATACCTCCTCTATAGGCTATCTAATCTCCTAAAATTATTATTAATAGATAAGGGTGCTTCTTTTATCTGTATGGTAACCCCATTTTTTTTACTACTATTAGTAATATATAGTTCCTTATTACTCTACTATCTACTAATACTTTAAACTTTTAATCTTACTACTTTACTTATAAATTTAGGTATCGTCCTATAATTCCTTTAAGGGTCTAAGGCTCTACTACTAGCTCCCTCTAGTCTTATAGGCCTCCGCTTTTCCTAACTGCTAGCTATTAATCCTTAACTATACTTAGTCCACTATTAGCCAATACTTAGTTTACTTTTTGTCTTTAATATACTATAGATAAGTATTCTCTAGGTACTTCCACCACTATTATTTATCTAGGTATTCTTCCGTAAGGAATCTTTTTAGTTAAAGTATTAAGTCGCCTAACTCCTAAACTTCTACTAGGTGCCAACTATATATATACTTTACGTCTCTAAACCTTTTTTTCTCTAGTGCCTAATGTATTCTTATAGAGTACTTCCGGTATTTATCTTTAGGTATCCTATGCATATTACATATATTATCTATATATACGATCTATGCCAATATATAATACGCTAGGTACTTTAGGTTAACTCTTAGTTCGTCTTTATCCTTAAGTTTAAACCTTTCCCGTGTTAATTTAAATGCTACTATATTATTTGCTAGTACCAATATCTATATTATTTCTTTTTAGTCTTTAGCCTATTCTTCTAGATTCTTTAATATTATAATCAAGGCTCCTTTAATGTATCCCATTTATCTTTCTAATATAGCCTAATCTACTACAACTTTCTCGTCCAGCCATATATAGAAATCTTCCTACTTATCGTTTCCTCTTTACTTATACCACTTTTTATATAGCTCCGTAAGTATATACAATCTATCTATAAAGAAGTATCTCTTTATTACTACATCGTTATAACCTTTAATATATCGTTCTATAAATCTAGTAGGAATCCCTAAATCCTCTTCTTATTCCAGTTTATCTAACTATTTAGCTCTTAGCATTCCTATCCTTAGCCTATTTATAACTTTCCGTATAATTGCCCTATCCCTTATACGTCCTAGTATAGCTAATCTCTAATCTAACTTTTATTCTTGCTATGCAATAATTTATTGCCTAAACTTATCTATACTTTCTTATCTTCTGCGTCTTATAGTTAGATTTTTAAAGTTATCTTACTTCTTAATCGCCGTATTAACTTTTTAATCTTTAGGCTAAACACTACATTTACCTAGAATTGCTATAGACCTCATTTATTCTTTAAAATCTTAGTTTCTATGACAGTTCGTCTACATAGCTACTATTGAGGCGTTGTCGGTCACGGATCAATGTTGCCCCAACGTTGCCCCGACGACCGAATATGTATATAGTTGTCTACCGCGCCCCTTTCTTTAAGCCCTTACCTTAGTCTACTTATAATATAGCCCTTTATTATTGCCTAATCTATTGGACCGCTCCTATAGGAAGCTAGCCGTGATATTAAACTAAGGTCTTCTTTAATTGACCTATAGAGGCAACATAATACTAGGTCCAACGGTTAAATATATAGCCAGACAGAGAGCTGTTCTACCACTATAACTATAGACCAACTAACCTACTGAAGCCCTGCATTAAGTAGGCAACTACAATAGCGGATTAAGCAGCTGAAAGAAGAGACTGCAGCAATTAGATTAAAAGGATCACCCTAACTACAACCTAAGAAATTAAAAGAGACACTATGGTGAGAAAGAGTGCATTAAGGCCTAGTGCACTAGAGATAGCCACCGACCCAGCGCTAGCAGGGCGCGAGGAACCTGTAGACGCGACACTTGAGCCACTAGAGCTCCAACTGTATTATGGCGAGACGGAGCTTTTGGATGATATGAAGAGCAAATAGGACCGTCTTATAGCGCAATTGGAAGACGACGAAGACCCTATATACTTTAAGATGGAGACTAAAAGAGAGTACACGGCCGCAACTACCTAAAAGCTATCTGAGATACCTATAACCGAACTTATAGAGGAGCTGCGGCTCTAGGGAATATAAAGGAAGGCAATGGAACAGCAGATTGCTATGCTATAGCGTCTTATAAATAACTACGCGTATAAAGCTCTTAATGCAAAAGAGGAAGCTTAAGCAAAGATGGCGGAGCTTAAGGAGCACCTAGATAATAGGACAGACGAGCTTTGTGAAATTAATTGGAAGATGTTAAGAATGGGCTGCAAGGTTACTATATAAGCCCTAGATTGGGAAGATAGCGAGTAAGGAAGCACACCGTTATGGACAATATAAGAAGGGACACCACTCTCTTAGATGAGTAGTGTTGCGGGTTTAGGATGCATAGCAAAGTTTCTAGACCTACCTACGCTAATAGATAGAAAAGAGCCTACCTATTATGCCTGGAGCGGCTATATATAAAACAAGCTTTAATCTAATGCAGACTGGTTCTATTAAGACAACCTAGATTAGGAAGAAGATATAAAGGTAGTGTATATTAAGATACATGTAGGCGGCAAAGCTTATAACTACCTCTTACTCTACCTAGAAGCAGAGCGCGATACGGGACGCAACCCTACCAGCAAAGAAGTACTTGAGTTCCTAGAGAACGTCTTTAAGGACCCGGATCGCCGTATTAAGGCCCGGCAGGAACTTAAAGGCCTTAGGATGCCATACCTAGGAGACTTTAATAATTTCCAATCTAACTTTATACGGCTGGTAAATATCTTAAGGATGTCATAAGATTAGTGGAAAGAGGAGCTTTATAATAAGCTTTACGACAACCTACGTGTCTAAATAGAAGTTAAGGTGGCAGATAAAAACTGTAGCTTCTAGGCCTATTGTAAGACTGCCTAACAGTACACCCAAGGTCTAAAGCAGATAGGCAAGGAATAAAGTGACTATAGAGCAGCCTAGGCTATTAAGAGAGCTTCTACTAGGGGCGCTGAAGAGACCAAAGGTCCCCCCCCCTCCTGGCAGCCTCTGACTTTAGCACTAGCCGCAAAAGCGCCAGTTACCTGTTTTAACTATAGCAAGCAAGGACACTACTCTAATGACTGCCTAGCGCTAAAGAAGATGGAAGCTAAAGCAATTAACTAAAGTGAAGAGTATAAGATAGTTACTAACTTATCAGAATTGGAAAATAAGTAGCTCTAGGAGAAGTCTCCTGCCTAGAGCAGATTGGAGCAATTAACACAGCGCCTATATAGCTAAAGGAAATATTAGGAGGCGCAGCCCTTACAACGCTATACAGGATCGCGCTAGGTGGCGTGGCTCTTAATATAATAAGCCTACTTAACTCTGGTATGGGCGGAGAGGCTTTTATATATTATAAGCTACTGCTAATTATTAAGCAACGACTATAACCAAAGCTTTATAAGATTAAAGGATAAGGAGTTGCTGTGTCCGGCCACAACAACCAGTAGATGGATATAATTAGATAGCTCTTTAAGGCAAACCTAGTTATAGATGGCCGATGAGTCCCTATATGGTTCCTATTCTGTAATACTAGCCGCTATAATCTTTTTATTGGCTGTAGGTGGTTTAAGAAGACTGGGGCCCTTATTAATTGCAAATACCGGGTCTTAGTATGGCGAACTAAGAGGAACTACCATAGTAGGCAGGATGTAATTATACCAAGAAAGGAGCTCCTACCCCTACCAATTAATAAGGATCACTAGAAAGATGTAGATTAAAGGGACGCACTACTAGACCTAGAGCCTAGGCCTACTCCCCGGCGTATCCTTAAACGTATAGTTGCGATTAGCCAATTCTAAGAGAAGAAGTCCTCTACTAAAATCAAGCTGGAGGGACAGGCTAAGCTAAAGCAAGCTAAGCGGGCCTTGTATGACTATAAGCATACTTGGAAGATTAATACCTAAGACGCGATTAGGAAAATGGAAGACCAGCTCTACCCTAGGCCAGCTCCACTGTTAAAGCTGAGAAAGAGGAGGCCTTTATTTACTAGGGAATTTAGGGCAGCAGATATTGCGCTATTTAAGGCGAGGAACTTCTTATAAGGAGCAAAGCGTAAGGACATAGTAATTGGATATACCAGTCTCTATAAGATAGACTAGTTAATAGAGGATAGGAAGGGACAAGACGCCCTACCTAACAACGAGGAGGAACTTTGCCGGCTTGTCTATAAAAAGCTGCCGCAGCCCTACTAAGAATATACTAATAGCTTCTTGAAGGCTATATCTGATACGCTACTACTGTATTATAAGGGAGTGGACCATAATATTATTCTTAAAGGCGATAGCCGTAATCTAGCCCCTAGCCTACTATATAATATATTGCTAGAGCAGCTAGAGCTTGTTAAGGTCTACCTATAGGAGCATTTATAGAAGGGGTTTATAGTACTAAGCAATGCACCCTTTATAGCTCCGGTCCTATTTGCCAAGAAGCCTAGGGGGGGGGTAGCAATTCTGCGTTAACTTTTAGAAGCTTAATGTAATTACTAAGAAGGACCGCTATTTACTGCCATTAATTAAGGAGATGTTAATAAGGCTATTAAGAGCTAAAATCTTTACCAAGCTAGATGTTTAGTAGGCTTTCTACCATATATGGCTAAAGGAAGAGGTAGAGGAGTTAACCACCTTCCGTACAAGGTACGGATTGTATAAGTACTGCGTCCTACCCTTTGGACTATGTAACAGCCCTGCATCCTTCTAGAGGTTTATTAACAGTGTCCTTTTTAACTACCTAGACGATTTCTGTATAGCCTATATGGACGACATCCTAATCTATTTGGACGACCTACTAGAGCATAAGATCCACGTTAAGAAGGTCCTACAGAGGCTTTGGGAGGCAGGCCTATAAGTAGATATTAAGAAGAGTGAGTTCAGCGTTACCGAGATGAAGTTCTTAGGCTTTATTATTGGTACTAATGGGATTGCTATGGATACTGATAAGCTAGCTATAATTAGAGATTGGGAGCCCCCTACCTTTATAAAAGGAGTGTAATCCTTTCTAGGGTTCTGCAACTTCTACTAGGCCTTCTTAAAGGATTATGGCCAAGTTACACAACCGCTTAGTAAGCTTATGAAGAAGGAAGTATGGCACCTGCTAGGGGAGGAAGAGCTTAAAGCCTTTAAGTGAGTTAAGGCCCTTATGCTATTGGGTAGTGTAATAAAGCACTACTTACTGTTTTAAGATACCTGCGTAGAGACTGACGTAAGTGATGGAGTAGTAGCTAGGGTGCTAAACTAGCTACAAGATGATGAGACCTAGAAGCCAGTAGCCTTCTTCTTAAAGATAATGTCCCCTAAAGAGATGCTAGCAGTGATAAGAGGCCTATGGGAATGGCGAGGTTACCTTATTGGCCTCTAGCGTACACCCTTTACAGTAATTATGGACTATTGAGCCCTTGAGTACTTTATAACTAAGAGGCTGCTAAATCTATAGTAGGCCTACTAAGCAGACCTATTAGCTGATTTCCACATGCGGATTACCTATAGGCTAGGCATGGCGAATATAGTGGCTGATACCCTATTATAAAAGCAAGAGGACCTAAAGACGCAGAAAGAGAAGGATGTAGCCGCACGTACTATGTACTTGATTAACCCCGCCCTTATAATTACTATACTAGAGGTAACCTCTGAGGACTCCCTAGTTGCAGCAAATTATAAATGGCAGCTATATAAGCTAGTTAATTAGATACTCTAGGCCAATCAAACTAGTAAGTTGCTAGTAGGGCTATGTTAGCTAGCCGAGCAAGACTAGAAGGGCTGGAAGCTCCAAGGAGGACTACTTACCCGCTTTAGCAAGCTAATGGTCCCTAATACTAACTGCCTCCGTACCTACCTTATTACAAAGGTATACTCTTGCCAAGTAACCGCTTACCTAGGCAAGACGAAGACTAGGAAACTTGTGGTAGACTAATACTATTGGCCAGGACTACCCTCAGACTGTGATACCTATGTAAGAAACTGCAGGGCCTGTAGGAGGACCTATATACCTTGGGATAAAACCCCAGGCCTGCTGCACCCCCTACTAATTGGTGAACGCTGCTGGCAGTACGTCTCTTTTAATTTTAAGTCCTTCCTAATGGACAAAAAGGGTTTTGACAATGTCTTTATAGTTATTAATTGACTAGGCAAGAGAGCCTTCTTACTACCTTGCTATAAAACTGCTACCGTAGCTGATGCAGTAAACCTATACTACTAATATATCTGGCGCGTGTACGGCCTCCTGGAGACGGTTATATTAGATTAAGGACCCCAATTTATCTCAGCCTTTACAGACAAGCTATGTAAACTAACTGGCATTAAGCAAAAGCTCTTTATATCTGGTTACCTACAAACTGATGGTAATACAGAGGTACTAAACCAGTACATCGACCAACGCTTAAGGCTCTTTATTAACCACTACTAGGATAATCGGTTAGAGCTCCTCCTCTGTATGGACTTCGTATAGGCAATCTTACCGCATGAATCTACTGGCTTTGCACCATATAAGCTAGAGCTAGGATTTAAGCTGAGGCTTTACTTTAACTGGGAGGAACGTATATAAGCAACCTTAACACCTCGTGAGAAGCTGACATAATAAGAAGCTTAGGCTTTCGCACGTAGGACCTAGGACGCAGTTAAATGGGTAAGAGACAACCTGGTGAAGGCCCAAGAGCGGCAGATAAGGTAAGCTAATAGGCACCATTGCGAACTAGACTTTGGAGTAGGTGATTAAGTATACATTACTAGGAAGGGCTGGGCTACTAACTAACCAAGTATTAAGCTAGATAGACAGCTCGCAGGGTTATATAAGATTCTAGGCATAAAAGGACACTTGTATATTATTGACCTACCCCTAAACATAAAGATGTTAAATATCTTCCATGCCAATTAACTATAAAAGGACCTAGATAACCCCCTGCTAGGCTAAAATAGGTAGCTAAAGGAGCCAATCCTAATTAATGGCGAGCTGGAGTATAAGATTAATAAGATCCTTGCTAGTAGAACCTACCACGGAAGGCTACAGTATAAGGTTAACTAGGTAGGCTATAACCTGGATGACACCTGGTATAACGCAGACGGCTTTATTGGCGCCCCTTATAAGATTAAGGCGTTCTATGATAAGAGACCCTATAATGCTGGACCACCTATACGGCTGTTGTAATAGCTAGAGGTGTATTATAAGGACGTAGATCTAGAGCCCTTAGAGGAAGATAATAAAGCAGAGAAGGATGGAAGGGCAAGACGGATAAGGAGAGCCTGACTATAAGGATTGAGGGCGATCCTCCCGGCTTAAAGGGGGGTGATGTGACGGTTCGTCTATATAGCTACTATTAAGGCGTCGTCGGTCACGGATTAATGTTGCCCCAACGTTGCCCCGACGACCGAACATGTACATAGTCATCTATTGCGCCCATTTCTTTAAGCCCTTACCTTAGTCTACTTATAATATAGCCCCTTATTGTTGCCTGATCTATCGGACCGCTTCTATGGAAAGCTAGCCATGACAGTTTCCTAAAAATTATCATCCTGTACTTATTTATATATCCTTAAACTAAGCTACTGCCCTTTTCTATTGGTTTTCGTCCGTTATAGGTCCTTAGGTATATTTTATTTTACTTTAAGAATCTTAAGCTTCTCTTATCTCGTCTTAAGAATCTTAAGCCTATAGCTTTTTGCCTTTATTAAGTAGTAATATAGCACTAGCAGTCGTCTACTTGCTTAAACCGTCTTAGTTTTATATCCTACCGTCTTATAAAGCAATAGATGCTATATCTAATGGTATTATAATACCTATTACCAATCCTTATTTAGTAGAGGTCTTAGTCTCTACTTCTATTATATTATTAAGGTTTAGGTACTCCTAATTAGTCACTTTATCTTCCTTATTGCTATTAATTAATAAGTACTCTAACTCTATTGTTATTATTACTAATCTTTATCCGGATATTACTGTAATATCTTAATCTAGCTTATAGAGTTAATCTTATTCTTTATCTAACTCTTTAGTTCCCTTAAGTCCTCTTAACTCTAGCTCTTATAGCCAATAGCTTACGCTATACTTAGCGTCCTTATAAATTTGGTATGCGTTATTGTAATAAAACATAAAGTGCTTAATTAAACACTCCTTAGTCCCGCGTAATATACTTATATTTATATTATCGTACTCTAATAACCTTATGCCTTTTACTATGTAGTTACTCTAACTACCTCTATAGTCTTTAACAAAATAACCTTATTTTCTGTAATTTATATAAGCTCCTAATTTAAACTAATTCTCTTATTATAGAGTCTGCCTAAACGTTTCTACTACTAAGATCCCAATTTTAGCCTCTACTCCTTAATTCTATAATTACTTAATTCTTAACCTTTAGGTTTCCATAGTTTCTTATTTTATCTCTTAGATTCTTTAGTACTGCTTAAGTCCATTAACTCTAGCCTACCGTTCCATGGTTTTTAACTCTATGTTAGTCGATGCGTGCTCTACACCTTATATAACTATATAACTCTATCTTACCCTTTCTTAGCTTATTCCCTCTAATAGATCCTATTATTAATCTTAATTAACTAATCTATTAGCTCTTATAGAGTATCCGTATCTTCTATTAGGATAATCGCGTCCTAAACTTTAGCCTTAAGTCCCTATTTATACTATACTATAAGCGCCTTATTGTTCCACTTAACCTATATTACGAGTGTCTAAAACCGTGTTATATACTTAATTACTAAAGTACGTTGTACTAGGTTTTAAAGCTTTCTTTCTACTATAGTTATTACTTCTAGATCCCTAAATATCTGTATTAACCTTTCTAAGAACCTATTCTAGTTAGTAAACATATACCGTACTTCCTAATTAGTCGTTATTATTCTATTTATTTAGATCTTAGTAAGGTAAGGCTTAAACTATTTAAGTACTCTTTTAGTTAGGAACAATCCTATATACGCCACTTAGTCTATAGGTGTTGCTAGCTTTACTTCCTTTTATATAACCTTAAAGTGTATTTACGTAAGGAATCCCTTAAGCTTTAACTTCTCTCCTAAGAATCGTTTAATTAATAATAGCTTAACCTTAGTTGCTCCAATTCCATTAATTCGGTCTTTAAGTATTTAATTATTATCTATTAATTAATTAACTATTTCCTATAACTAACCCACCGTAACTAGCTGCGAATTAGTATCTCTTATACTAGTATCTCCTCCTAAACCTAAGGTCGTAGCTACCGTGGATAGCATTATAACTAGTACTTTCGGTAATATATTATTTAACTTTATTAATACTATAACTAGGTAATAAATATATAACAAAGCCTTGTAGGAAATACCACGGTAGACTCGCTAATAGGCTAGGTGTATAGGTAAATAAGAAGTTAACAACGTAATAATAACTAGTGGAGTAGTTGCCTAACAGATTAACTCTAATTATATTCTAAGATTTACTATAAAAAAAGGAACTATCTAGGTAGGGACTATAGTCCTTTAAATATACATCTATACTCCTAAGAAACTCTCTTTATACGTAAGGTACGCCTTATACGTGTTATACGTACGTTCCCTTCGTACACCGCGTATACCGCGTACAACATTATGTAACTTACTTACCATTCCTCATCACATAGCTCCACGGGTTCCATCCTGGACCGTGCTCTTATCAACCAACTAGCTTCTTCCGACTCTTCTCCAAGTAGTTGTAACATTGTACTTAAAGCGTCCGTAACACAGATACTCTAAGTATCGCCCCTTTAAAGATTGCCTTAATAGCACGCCTTCTTACTAACTAGAGCTCGCTCTCTCGTCCGCTAGCTAGTCTTTTCGTTAAAAATAGCCTTATTAAGGAATACCACAATATCTGCTGGAAACCGCCTTATATTATTACGATAGAGCTCCCTTAGTTATAAGTTATGGCCCTATATTATACGCCTAATTGCCTTCCTTAACTACGCTTCCTTTTTTAAGATATGGTGGATTATAGTACAAGAAACGTTAAGATTGCGTTTATAATAGAGCTAGTACTAAATTTTATTTAGATATTTCTAACCGTCGTGGAGTAGGAGTTTAAGGAGGGCCTCTATATTGGCTCTTGTTAACGCCGCCAGCCAGCTAGTCTTCCGTATATAAGGCCTAATAGGCAGGCCATATCGTATAAGGTAATGTTTAGTTCTATATACAGTAGCTTAACTAATATATAGCTGTTCTATAATAGCATCTGGCCGCTAACCCAATTTAAGCAGACGGACCATATCCGCGCGACGAGCAGGGTTAATACGAGGCACTACAACACTAGGAAACGCGTTAAGATAGGGCAGGTAGCAGGGCGACGTCGGCTTTAACTTACTGGCTAACGGTAGGGACGTTATATCGACAATAAGGCGCGTTTAACGTGGAATTGGACGTGGAAATGGGCTTTCTCACAGTTTTGCACGGAAGGTTGGGTGCAAAAACTGGGGATCTGCGTGCCAAGGATTCTCATTCGTTTCGTAACAAACAAAGACCCGATCGTGCCCGACAAAAATGCACGGACTGGCGGCTGGTGTATCTCGTGACTGGTCTGGATATGACGTAGAGCTTGGGGGCATGTCGCGGTGAAGCACTGAAGCGCTCGTGATGTTCATCTGAAGTATGTGAAATGTAGTCTATGAGCAGTGAAAAGGCCACTCAAATGACGTACCATAGATGTATAAGTAATTGACTGGAACTAGTCGTTACCATGTAATATTGGCCGTCTGTAGTATTATCAACGCCGTTCAAAATCCCCAACTGTCTGGTAAGAAATGCGAACCCACATAGCCCAGGATCGTGAACCTAGTCTTACTGCTTGATAGAAACAACTAGTCTCGAAATATTCCCTCGAGAGCGCATCAACCGAGCACAGCTCCCGCCCACCTCTAATCCATGAGAGAAAGAACTCCTCAATACTTATTCCTTGAGATATCAGCCGGTCTTCCCAGCCACCCTCAAACTCCTTCCGGCCCTTTCCTGCTCTCCTCCACATCACGGTACGACGCAACGTCCTGATACGGGGCGACATCCTCCACCAAACTCGCATACCCCTCCCTCGCACTCCCATGCCTATGCATCGCATGCCTACACTCGGCGCAATCCCACGTATGCCTAACCATCCTTTCGACATCCCTCAGCACAAAATACACATGGATCCCGAAATTCAGCATCTGCGGCACCGTGCTATACGTGCCTAACATGACCTGCCCACCGTCCCGGTGGTTCAGCACATTGATCCACGCGTAGATTAGGAAAATCAAATTCAGCACAGCGATACTGAAGTCCAGGATCAGGACATTGGCGTGGGAGAACGAGATCGCGGACCCGCCGTAACTGATTGTGCTGGGGTGGAGGAGGGCCAGCCCAAGGATGGCGGAGCCGAAGAGCGGGATTACGCTGACCGCGGGAAAGGCACTGTGAGTTACTATGCTGTGGATTAGGGCGAGGGTGACGCCGGGGGCGAAGCTGACGATGGTGAGAGTGCGGAGGGGTTGGAAGGTGAGGGAGGGATTGGATTGCATGGCTTTTGGGCTGATAGGAATTAGGAGATGGAGTGAGAGAAGACCATGCAAAGGGAGGTTAGAGTTGGGTGGGCTCTGATTTTCTAGATTCTTAGAGCTTTGGAATTATGTGGACGTAGACAAACGAGACCGGAATTTGAAAAGTGACTACCCTTTGTGTTTTAAAGTCTTGCTTAGTTTAGAGATTATCCTGCGGAGGCAACAGCACAAGGCTTAGTCCCCTGGCAATTGGATGATCGAATCCTTCAGGGCTATGCCGCAGGGTTTCCGAGGGCGGAGCCTCTACCAATGCTTTGTCGGATGCGCCTTGCATGGTTCTTGAAACGTCTCCTCATGAAGACAACTTGAATCTCGGGGAAGAGAGATTGTAGTATTGTATCGTTTACGACCAGTTTCACCCTCCCAACTAGCCTCGTTATAACAGCTCGCCTCACCACAACTTAATCCAATACGGCAAATATATCTATCCATGCTATAAAATTTTAGACACATCTATTATAATTCTAGGGATATAGTTATATAATATTAATAATTGTTGTGGTGGTTATGGCGGCTGGTTATAGTGGCAGGGTAACTAGTTGTGGTGGCCGGTCATGGCAACTAGTTGGGGTAGCGACTAGAGTTGTTACAAAAACTAGAGCTATTGCGGTAGTATGCGATTTATCGCATTAAGTTTAATTATGGTAAGGCGAGCTTTCCTAACGAGGGTGAATTTCAATTCTTGGTTTGGAGTGAAGCTGCACGAAGCTGTATAAGGGAGGAGATAGGAGATGGAGAATGCAAGACGCTTGCATGGTGTTTTGCCGCTAAAGACCCAATTAGGGAATTAGCTAAGCTTTATAAGCGTACTAGTCTCATATTGATGTTTGACTCCTTGCTCTATCTGCCCTTCTGACCCATAAAACAAGTACCCAAGGGCCTGTCGATCAATGGGAAAAAGAAGTAGCTAGTGTCTGGTATATATGGGGACTTGTGCTTGGAGAATATTTTTTCCTGTAGTTGGCCTATTTACCAGTTCTTTTAGGGTTGCACCTATTAATAAGTATGGCAGAATATCAACGAACGGCATATATCCGCAGCGTTATGATTAATCATGAAACTTTCGAGGACTAGCATTGGAGAACTCCGCCTAGATATCCAACGTGTATACACTATGCAATGAAGCGCAACTACCGGTTCATTCTCGGGGCCTCCGACGATATCGATCGGCGCACGTTACAATATCTACTTGATCCGCCGAAGTTCTGGGAGCCCGAGCCGCCACAGATTGACCGTAGTCATGTAACTCTCTATTTTCCAAAGGACTCCGCAATGTCTTGTTCTTCCTTGGTAACACGGGGATATCTAGAGGAAGAGAAAATTAGCTGGAATATAGCTGGCGAGGACGCCGAATCGCTGGACGGGATTTACTTGAGAAAAGCGACTATCTTATCTCCGGAATCTCGGCGGGGGACTCCTCTTGCGACCACTTCTCTAATATTTCTGATGGCTAAAGCGGCCAGAAGGGGAAAAAGTAGATATAAGTCTCATGCGTTTGCGCAATCGGCAACAGGGACACTTGTTGACGTCGGGCAGCGGGCAGAGACTGAGGGGGAAACGTTGGGGGATTGTAGAGTGGGAGGTGTTACAAACGGTGGGATACATGCCCACAGGGTGGAGAGAACCGTAGCAACGGAACAAATACAACTACTGGAGCCCGAAAGTGGCTAATCCTGAATGGGACGGTTCACGCGGGGAAGAGTTGACGGCTCAAGATATGATCCATATGTAGTGGTACGAGAGGAAACAAGATACTTAGTGGCATTCCGAAGATCGACAACAATCGCACGGTGTAGGTTTGGCGGCAGGGTTTCCGCAGCAGTGAACATGTTGTCTATGCTTCCGGAGGTTCGAGCACAAGGGTGTCGGAGTTGGTGGGGAAAGACCTATCAGGAGTACACGGCGATCGCACCGAGCTAATCCATGCTCTTTAAGTTGCTGTGCACCGCAACAAGCGGAGTATCCCTAAGCTATAACACGGGAAAAATATGGCAAGCTCAACATGAAAGATAGGAACTTCGGGAGGCGATCTGCATCTTCAGAGAATGCAATGCCGGAAAATTAAAGAAGTGTATATACTATATGCGTGTCGATATTGGTAGATTGTCATGAAAGTCGGTTGTGGTGCCTTTTTTTTCCATCGCGAAAACCGATCTCCCAGGGTTTTGGGAGCGAAGACTGACGTCGTAGGACTACGGTCGAATCACGATATACCGCAGCACATGCGCTGGTAGTGTAAGTACGAGAGGACTCGATCCTGGCCGGCAAAATTCCCTCGAAGGGGCAGAGGAGCAGTCTGATGACAGGCTTTCATCTAGATACATGCTACGAGATACACATGCATACTTACTCGTATTGCATTGGGGGCGCTGAAGCTTGCTCGTTGAAGCTTGCTCGCCAGGTACCAGAGGGTGGAGCTCGTGGTGTCAGAGGGCTCTGCTGACAGGTGGCGCATATTTAAGACAAGTGATCGAAATCGGATGAATTGTGTGAAGGCTGATTCGTCGAATGAATTTGAGCGATGGAGGCTTCACGCAGCGAATGGCATGGATCACATGCTGCAATGTGTGCTAAAAATTGCGGATGTCGCCATGGCAAGCTGCAGTGGTAGGCCGGAAACAGCCACGGGCCAACACGAGGCGGAATTGTGCGCCTTTGCGGGCGGAGATATTTCAGCTTTTTTGCCGGTAGTCTGGAAAGCCGTGTATTGTGGGTGGGCCCTGTCTATTTGCAGCCACGGTAGGAGGCGCCAAATAGGAGACATGCAAGGGACAAGCGACGGGATGGGGGCTGTCAGAAGCGCTTTGGGAAGAAGACGATCCCCTTGCTGCGGAAGCCTTAATGCTTGAATGCTTGAATACTTTTTTTACCGCGGTTTGGTTGAGACACTCGTCTGTGGTACGCAGTGCTGCATGCAGACGCCGGCGAACCAGCGACCCCAAGCCAGATCTGGTGGCGTCTCGCTCCCTTTTGTTCGGCGTTGCGTAACAACGCGTGGCCCTTGTCTGGTCTGGTCGTAGCTGGAACCGCTTTGGTTGATGGCTGAGTGAGATCCTGAGAGAGCCTCTCTCAGGTCAGCGCTTCGAAAAGACTCAGCCGCAAAGAATGCTCCAAGCAATACTCTAAGTGAAGCTGGAGCCTGCGAACTTCGTGCAGAATATACCCGCATGTTCAATTCCAAGCCGGGAGGCTACCGGAGATCGACCCGCCTGTAACGCTAGCTCCGCCGACTATGGGCAACTGATACGAGGCGAAAGCATTCCAGAAACGACAACGAACTTTTTTGAGGCCGACGTTTCCTTAACCCTTCTGCTGTGACGAGGCCGCTTCCTCTAAACTGTTTCAACCCTCCGCGACTTCTCGACGTCTTCACGGCGCTCCAATTGCTCATTTCCACAGCCCAACGGGGTCGTTCAGCCGTCGCTTCCTTCAGCCTCTTTTGAAACCCTTGGCGGCCAGACCCTGACATTGCGGCTGTCGACGCGCAGTCTGAGCGTCACCCGAGAGTTGACCCTTCCTGCAGCGCTAGACAGACAGCCTGTCTTTCTAATGTAGCAAGGGCCTTCAGCAAGATTTGCCCACGCCGATAGTCATCTTGCTATCTTGCAAATTCGGATCCCCACCAAAACAATCACTACTTATCATCCTCCCCTTCATCCGCCTACTAGAAAACTTCTGGGCACGCCCAGTCTCTTGCTCCCCGGTCTCCATCCCTCTCCGCAGCTAGCCCACACCTAGTCAAAATGCTCACCTTTCGACGGGCCCTGATCATCTCCGCCGCCGTTCTCACACTCCTTTTCATCTTTCGATCATCACATTCATCACCCACTCAGCCTAAGGCCCTAACAGCAGACTCATTAGTCCACCCCGAACCCATCTCCAAAACCAAAACTGAGCGGCCCGCCAGACAAGAGACAACAGACCCGCCGAAAGCTAAACCTAAAGAAAGTGGAGCATGGAAAGGAGCAGGGAGTGCTCAGATAAACTCCAAGAAACCCAAGACCCAAATATCCCTCGATGACGTCCGCAAACGACCGCTCCGCGACCAGCTCGAATATCAATTCCCCTACGATGTCGACACCAAGTTCCCTGCCTACATCTGGCAGACATGGAAGTATACACCTGCGTCCGGCGAGTTCGAGGAGGTTTTCCGCGAGGCGGAGGCCAGCTGGACGATTCTCCATCCTACATTCGTACACGAAGTGATCACGGACACCGTCGCCGTGCATCTGATGCGTCATCTGTACGCTTCAGTGCCGGAGGTGCTGGAGGCGTACAATGCGCTGCCCCTACCCGTCCTGAAAGCCGACTTTTTCCGCTATCTTATCTTGCTGGCAAGAGGAGGAATATACTCGGATATCGACACTGCAGCTTTGAAGTCGGCAACGGACTGGGTGCCTACGGATGTGCCGCGGACTTCATATGGCCTTGTCATTGGCATTGAGGCTGATCCGGACCGTGAGGACTGGGCTCAATGGTATTCGAGGCGGATCCAGTTCTGCCAATGGACGATCCAGGCGAAGCCGGGACACCCGGCCCTGCGAAATATTGTTGCCAACATCACGGAGGAGACACTTAAGCGAAAGGCCGAAGGACGGCTAACGAAGGATACAAAGAATATTATTGAGTTCACTGGTCCTGCGCTGTGGACGGACATTCTTTTCTCATTCTTCAACGACCCAGAATATTTCGACATGAGCACAAGCAAGGGTAACATTACATGGGAGCAATTCACCAACATCAGGGCCGCGAAGAAAGTTGGCGATGTTATCGTTCTGCCCATCACCAGCTTTAGCCCTGGCGTGCGGCAGATGGATGCTGGCGAGGATGATGACCCAATGGCTTTCGTGAAACACAATTTTGAAGGTACGTATCCCTGATGCCTCTGTACAACACCATTCTGTCCCCGATTCATGTACTCAACGGCTTGTCACACATGACTGCGTCTAGCTGCACCAACCCTTGGCGTACTCTAACGCTCCCTCGACCCCCGTCCCCAGCTAGTTCCGAGCAAGGATGCTAACCTCTCTACTTACACAGGCACCTGGAAACCGGAAGCAGAGCGACACATTGGCGAAATCATCTAAATTGACTCTCAAGTAACACAATGACCCTTAGCGGACCTGCCTTTTCGACCGACCCCTCACCACTAAACCCTCAGACCTATCGATTGGATAAGCGACGAGAAACACCCTTGTGTACATCTGTATTTCTCTCAACATCGCCTTCTTGCATTTTCGAGCGAGCGCGCACTGGCATTTCACTCAAGCGGGATAACAAAAACAACGGGAAAAAACACGGAAAAGCAATTCCTTTGCAAACTTTATAGAATGGAGCTTTAGGCCTGGGAGGATTATTCCACAGCCTTGTCTTGGGATTGGTTGGGCATTTTCAACGCGGACGAGGGGAAAGAAAACAGCGGAGGCAGTCTGGATTAGGATATGGCAAAACAGCGCGGTATTCCCGGGTTCAAGTGCTGAATCGGGGCCTTTTGTCTGTTGGTTCGGTTCTTTGGCTGAGCGGCGCAGGGGAGTTTTTTCTGCATTTGTTTTATTGCTTGTTAGGATTAGTGGCATAGAGGGTACGATATGAGTATACGGTGCTTGCAGGAACGATCTATGATACGCTTATTGACTGAGCTCATTGGTTTTGAAATGCGCTTCTCTCGTTGCAGGTTTGCAATACTATCATATAGTGAAGAGAGCTATATGCTGCCCGAGCCGATTTCGTGTCTCGCTGATCCGGCGTACCGTGCACGGTACGGAGTATTCGCCAAACTGTGAACCTGCAGGAGTAAAGCAACGTAGCGCGAAAGACGACGTTATCCCCTCCACGCCTTAGAGATATGAAAAGATACAAATCCGAAAATACAAATTCCCGGACCCTACAACGCCAGGGCCGCAGAGCCAGCTCCGCGTCGGCAAGGAGAGTTTCAGATAAAATATAAAATAAAATATACGAATAATGTCCGCGATAGGGGAATACGCCCCAATCCTACCCCGGATATTATCCGCATAAGATCGGGTTTCGAAACTTCAGGGCTCTCTCTCTGTGTGCGCGAAACTCGTAACTCGTAACTCGTAAATCCTAAATTCTAAGAATATCCAGCTTTCGTCCTCATTCTCTCCCGTCCATTCTTACACCCTACCCCCTACATTCTGCGTTCCCCCCCCCTTCTCTCGTATCCCCCACCACCCCAAAAAACATCGCCAAGCACCTCATCTCCTCCGCCCCGTCAGCGCATTCAAGAAGGTATCCCAAATCAGCACGATGGTGTCGCCAACACTCGGCCTCCGCTCGTGCTCGTAGCGGCTGCTGCTGCTGTTACGGTGACTGCTGCCGCCGCCGCCGCTCGAGTGGCGCGAGTAGTGCGAGTGGCGCGATCCCGGGCGGTTGTGGTCGGAGTGCGAGCGGTGCGAGCGGTGCGAGTCGTAGGAGCGGCGCGTCGGCGTCTGCGAGGCTGGCGCCGTGCTGAGATGTTGCGCGTGCTGTTGCGGGGTGCTAGGGGTGTAGGGGGAGGATTGGGCGGATGATGGTGGGGGGAAGTAGGGTTGTTGTTGTTGTTGGTGGTGGTGGTGTTGTTGTTGGGGTGGTGAGTAGCGGGATGTCATGGTTGGGGATGTTGTGCGACGGGTGGTTGTGATGATGGCGAATGGACGATTGATTAGATGAGTCTATGTGTGTGTGGATGTATATACGCTCTCTGTTAAGTTTCCGAGAAGCTGTAGTAGTTGTTGTAGAAGACTGTGATGTAAGGACCTGGGCCTGATATCTCTCCAGCAGGTTGGGGTCGAAATATCACGGAAGTGATTTGCGCAAGATGGTGTTGACACCGAATCTGGAGGATCAGCAGCACCAAAGCAGGTTAATTTCTCAGCAACGTGTACGAACAGTGTGTATGGGCAGCCTGGTACGTTCCATAGCAATATATAAACGGCAACGTTTGCCTTCAACCACTATGAAGAATTGGTTCCGTCAGCCTTGGTGGTCACGGTGGTCTTGTGCTTGCGTTGAGATGAAGGAATTCTGCCAATCACACGACCTTCGCTAACGCCAAGAATCTTTCACGTGTGCCAAGATAGACGGGGCTTTCTAGTTATGCGAGTTAGACTGGAGAATGACGTCGAAGGGTCGGCATCTCCCGTTCAGGCAGGCAGGCGAAGAGCCAAGAGTCGGTGTGACAGGTAAGTGGCTTTGTGCCATATATTAGACTGATAACTTCTTTATAGACCTATTTATTGAATGCAAGAAGCCCTATACTGCTCCCTTTAAGTCTATACCAAGGAAAGAGCCCTAAAAATAGGAAATGCGTATTTGTGAATTTCATTTCAGATTTCCTCTGGAAGTTCAAGTAGCTTAGGCTGTCTCTTAGGCAGTAATAGGTCGTGGCTACCGCAGTACTATTATTGGTTTTGCGTATCTGTACGGACAAATGGCCGTCCGCATCGATATCTATATATAAGTATCGCTGTATATCGGGCCTAGAGGTCATAGGGATGTTTTTAAACGCCGCGCTGTAACTAGGCCGTGCGCTCCCATAAAAGTAGCGACACCGCGCTAAGTAATACTTACATTCCGCAATGTGCAACATCTCCTTAGCGCTTAATTTAAATATATATGATTCCTTTTTAATTATCTAAGTGTTTACTAAATATCCACTAAGTAAAAGGCTGGGACTAGGCCAAGTTTCTCTATTAAATCGTCCTCGCGTCTTTATTCTATAGAGTAAAAGAGAGTATAAACTAAAATAAAAGGCAGATAGAAAGTATAGAAGAAAATTGTAGGTGTTCTTAAAGCAGCAATTACGAGATCTATTTACGCCTCTAGACCTAATCTATAAGCCTTAGCACATACGCATAAGCGACATTAATACTATAATCTAATCAGCTTATAGCAGTGTATATCGCAGCCTAATTATATGTAACGCTATCTACTAATACTAATAACTTGTTTATGCTTTAAAGCTAGGGTCTAGCCAATCTCTCTTTTAAAACTATTGGCGCGTATTAATTACTTAGCTAATTAGTTAATTAATACTTAGTTTAGCTAGAAATAAATTAACTATTATATATTAACTAATACAAGTATTAATACTAAGCTAGTAGAACTTTTTAGAGCCTATTATACCTGACTAAAGTATATAAAAAAAACTTTTAATAATAATAACGTATTTAATCACTGAGACCGCCAGATCACCGAGACCGCCAAAAATTTCTTGGCACGACCACATCGCCTACATCACGACATGTCATAACTATCTCACATAATATTACTCCAACAAGAAGGTAGAGTCCAGCTTGCCCTTTAAGCCTACCATACTGGCCAATTTCGAAGCTATCGACGCGCTGCTGCAGCCTATAATGTTAATTACTAACAGCTATCTAATCGCAACTAAGGAATTACCTTTTAACTCAAAACTCTAGCTAATGGCCGAAAGCTTACCTTAACCAAAGAGCAGACAATTGTCCAATATATCCTTAACCTAGATTAACGAGGATTTCCGCCCTGGAAGTGCGAGGTTATTAATATAGCAGACAAACTATTAGCTACGCGGGGTGGAGAGCCAGTGGGCAAAAAGTAGGTAGATAGATTTATAACACATTTAGATAAACTTAAGATAGCATTTAATTGAGTAAAGGATTGTTAGAGGATACTACAGGAAGATCTAGAGATTATTAGCGCGTGGTTTAAGCTTATAGAGGAGACTAAAGTCAAGTATGGCGTTTCCAACGATGATATACACAACTTTAATAAGACTGGCTTCTAGATAGGCGTTATTAGGTCTATAAAAGTGGTTACTAGCGCTAAGAGACGTGCTTAGCTAGAGCTTATCTAACCAGGTAATTAAGAGTGGGTTACTGTTATCTAGAGTATCTATGCCGTAGGGTATGCGATCCTACCGTTTATTATCTATAAAGGGCGCGTCTATATCTCTACGTGGTATAAAGAAGCTAGGATACTACATAATTAGAAAATCTCTGTCTTTAAAAACGGCTGGACTAACAACAAGCTTAAAGTTGCGTGTGTAACGGAACCTTGTAGTAGGAACTACGGTGGGTTCTATTAATGGGCTAGGTATGTAGGTATAACAAAAACGACAACGTAATAATAACTGGTGGAGTGGTTGCCTAATAGATTAACTCCAATTATATTCTAAGATTTACTACAAGGAGAGAACTATCTATAGTAGGGACTGAGGTCCTTTAAATATACAACTATACTCCTAAGAAATCCTCTCTTGTACGTAAGGTGTGTGTTGTCTGTATTAAACGTAATGTCCCTTCCGTTTAATATAGTTAATACGTTTAATACCACGTGACCTTGGTTACTATTCCTTGTTATATAGTTCCACTGGATCTATCTAGAATTGTGCTTGTATTAACCAACTAGCTTCCGCTGACTCCTCTCTAAGTAGTTATAATATTGTACTTAAAGCGTCCGTAATACCATCTCCCTCCTTTCTATTTTTGTCCTTAAAGATTCCTAATATCTCCAAGTTGTCCACTAGAGGTATAATGTCCGTTTAATTAGTCTAGTTAATATCTGTACTTATTATACCTAAAGCTTCTTCTTCTTTTTTCTAGGTTAAGTGTCGCCTTCGTACGGTTTCCTCTATACTGTTGCTGGGTGAAGTGATAGCGATTCCTTGCTCCTGTTGCGCTAAAGAGGGGTTGGTTTGTGTTGCGCTAATAAGCCCTACGTCTTAACAACCCTTCTCTTGCTCTAAGTGTACCAAAGCAAACGTTTAATTATCTTGCGATATTCGCTCTATTTCTAACGCTAAGTGTGCGCGTCTGATGACTCTTAATAGTCTTTAAGTTCCCTAAGTAACTTATTATAGGGTCTCGTGTTTAATCTACCGCTATAAAACTTAATAGTAAACTAGCCTCCGCACTACTTAAGGTTTAACGTGCCTTAGAAGAGTCCGCACGCGTTCTTAAAGCTTAACACTTAGCTTATGCTCGTCTTTAACGCCTTAAACGTATTTATAAGAAGGTCCGTTTTAAGGAGTAGAAACTTGTTTAACAGGGTTTGTCTAAACTAGGTAATAAAAGGATTAACTCTCCTTCTATAAGGGAAACAACTCCAAGTAGCTTAGCAATTACTCCTCTTAGGTCCCCCTTAGGTGACTTATTTTTCGGCGATCTTTTTTTATTAATACTACCTAACCTACTTTTTTCTGATACTTCTGTACCTTTCCTATAGCGTTTTTTAGGTTGCTTAGTAGTTTCTAGGTAGTCTCACTATAGCCTATCTACTTTACTTTATACTATGTTTTGTTATCTACGTTCTTGTAACTAACGATTTTTAAAACTTACCACTTATCTTCTTCCTATCCTCTGTATGTGTCTACCTTATAGACTGGTGGCTTAATATTCCCGTATACTGGCTCTAGCATTGCAATATGCTGTATAGGGTAGATTTTTATTTTGGCTAGTAGGTTCAACTTATATATAACTAATAAAATTCTTTGCTTGACTTTAAAAGGTCCTAGTTTAACATAGTCCAACTTCTTACTTAGTTGTTAACTCTTGAAATTTTTGTATAGTAGCCATACTTTATCCCCCTCCTTAAGATCTGGTCCCTTAAATCTTTTAGCATTATAGTACCTTTTTATTTGTTCTTATACTAGTTTAGCTGTTTCTTTAAGGTCTGTATAAAGATTTATTAATATCTCCATTCTTTATTTAGCTGTGCTACTCGTCTTTTTTGCTTAATATAGCGATAACGATATTCTTAGCTTATATCCATAATTCGCCTTAAATGGTGATGTCCCCATTCCTTCTTATAGTATTATATTATATATAAACTGTGTAACTGGTAACAACGATACCCAATTATTTTATACATAATTAATATAATGCCTTAGATACTGCTCTAGTGTCTAGTTTAGTCTTTCCGTTTGTCCGTCCATCTATAGATAATATATTATAGATATTACTGCGCAAACCCCTTATTCTACTAGAAACACTTCCTAAAATACTGCTATAAATCTTGGATCTCTATCTGATATGATTTTGTTTGGTACTCTATATCTTATAAATATTTCCTTTATATAGATTCTAGCGATATCTTCTGCTGACATTTCTTTAGTGCATACTATAAAGTATCCCTACTTTGTTAGCTTATCTACTATTACTAAAATCGCGTTATAATCTTATTCTGTAATAGGATCTTTTAACTTTAGTAACTTAATAATAAAGTTCTATAATATAACTTCCTATGGTCTTCCTGGTGTCTTAATAGGTTATAGCCCTCTATATGGCTTATACCTTGTCAGTTTATTTCTTTAGCAATTTAGATATTCTTTTATAACTTATCTTGCTAGTTCCCAGATTCTTTGAATAATGTACTCCTTTTAAAGTCTTAACACTAAGCCTATAGCTCTGTTGTGTCCTTATATTATTCCCTTATAGAATTCCTTAACAAACTCTTCTGTAATAGACTTAGGTATATATATTACTTCTCTATTTTTGTACTACTTTAAGTCTAAATCCTCTACCTATACTTCTTAGATCTTCTATATCTAATTACTCTCTAGTAATTTATGGATCTGACTTTCCTTGGTTGTTATAATCTTTGGATAATTATACCTAATTAATCTGTCTTGATCCCTTTACAATAAAGCTCCTAATAGCTTTTTACTACTTTGTAGTTTAGCCCTTCTGCTTAGAGCATCTGCTTGTGCATTGTCTGTACCCTTGGTATACTGAATTTTGAAATAGTATTCTATAAGCATTTCCGCCCACCTAACCTGTCTTTAGTTGAGTTCCTTTGTTGTTAGAAATCCTGTAAGGTTCTTATAGTCTATTTTAACTATAAATAGTTTTTTTATGCCTTGTAAGAATGCTTTCTATTCCTTAAGTGCTACAACTATACCTAATAACTCCTTATTATAAATGTTATAGTTTAGTTCTAGTGGTGTCATCTTCCGACTATAGTATGCCACTAGGTGCCATCCATCTTAATATTTCTATAGGAAGCACGCCCCTAGTGTAAAGTTTAATATATCTGTTTTTATAACCGTCTCTAGACCTAGTTAATAAATCTTAAGAACTGGCTCCTAGGTAAATAACTTTTTAACTCTTTTAAATAGTTCTTATTATTCCTTCCCCTATACCTATGGTTCTTCTTTCTTTGTTAACTGCGTAAACGGCTTAATATCCTATAACCACTGCGCTATAAACCTTCTGTAGTAATTGCAAAACCCTAGGAATAATTTTAACTATATTACGTTCTCTGGTTCTTGCCAATTTACTATAGCCTCAATCTTTTTTAGATCTATGCTAAGTTGGCCTAGTTTAATAATAAATTTAACAAAATTGGTTTTCCTAGTGAAGAACTCACATTTCTTAATTGTTACTGGCATCTTTTCTTCTTGTAGTCTCTTTAAGACCTATTTAATGTGTTCTTTATGTTCTTCCTTACTTTCTAAGTAGATAATAATGTTGTTAAGATATGCTATAACAAATTTATCTAGGTGTTCTCCTAATATACTATTAATTCGCTTCTGGAACGTTGCTAGTGCGTTTATAAGCCTGAATTGTATAACTAATGGCTTATATAGTCCTTCCTTTGACCTAAAGGCTGCCTTCTATTTATTACCTTCCTTGATTCTGATCTAGTGGTACGCCTATCTTAGATCTATCTTTGTAAAGATCTTTATATTACCTATCCTATCTTGGATTTCGCTAATTAAGGGTAAAAAATATCTATCCTTCCTAGTAATGCTGTTTAACTATTTATAGTCTATATATATCCTAAGTTTTCCGTTTTTCTTTGGGATAAATAACACTGGATATCCTACTAATAACTATAACGGTCTGATGTATCCCTTTTGTAAGTTCTCCTGGATAAACTCCTTAAGCGCCACTAACTCAGTTTTAGTAAGCTTATAGATTGGAAAGAACTTTAGACTTATTCCCTTTTTTAATTCTATCTTATAGTCCCAAGCTGCATGCTTTAACAGCTGTTTACTTTCTAGTAACTATAACTTTTTACCATACTTATGGTATCTCTTTGGTATATAACTTAAGCCTTGCTTAGTTTCTTTATATATCGCTCTAATTTAGTACTATACTAACTTAGTTTACTGTCGCACTTTGCGCTATTATATATTTTTAATATTGACTTAACCTGTAACCCAATTAATTTTTAAATTGTACTTCTATAACTAAGGTATTCCTAGTATCGCCTTGTCCTGTCCTAATAGTAGGATATTAAAAGATATTCTAACTGGTCTCCTTTTAATAGTTATCTAAATAGGTTCTGTTTTGAGATTAATAATACCTCCTTTATAGGCTATCTAATCTCCTAAAATTGTTGTAAGTGGATATAGGTGTTCCTTCTGTCTATATGGTAACCCTATTCTTTCCACTGCCTTTAGTAATATGTGGTTTCTTATTACTCTACTATCTACCAATGCTTTAAACTGCTGATCTTACCACTTGGCTCTTAAATTTAGGTATCGTCCTTAAATTCCTTTAAAGGTCTAAGGCTCTAATACTGGTTCCCTCTAGTTTTGTATACCTCTCCTTTTTCTAACTATTGGCTGCTTAATCCTGCCTATACTTAGTCTAACTTTGGCCAATACTTAGTTTATTTCTTTTCCTCTATATGCTATAGATAAGTGTTCTCTAGGCACTCCCACCACTATTATCTGTCTAGGCATTCTTCCGTAAGGAATCTTTTTAGTTAAAGTATTAAGTCTCCTTAACCTTGTACTTCTACTGGGTGCTAACTATATATATACTTAGCGTTCCTAAACCGCTTTTCCTCTAGTGCCCAATATATCCTTACTAGGTACTTCCGGTTCTTATCTTTAGGTGCTCTATGTATATTATATATATTATCCACACAAGCTATTCACGATAGTGTATAATACGCTATATGTTTTGGGTTAACTCTTAGTTTATCTTTATCCTTAAGTTTAAACTTATACCTGGTTAACCTAACCACTAGTATCTCTGCTATAGGTATTAAGATTTATTACTTACTTCTTTAGTCCCTAGATCCTTCTTCTAGGTTCCTTAATATTATAATTAATACTCCTTTAATATAACTTATACATTTTTCCGTAATGGGTTAGTCTTGGACAACTTTTTTTATCTAGCCATATATAAAAATCTGCCTATTTATTGCTATATTGTTGCCTATACTACTTTCTATACAACTGGTTTAGTGTGTATGGTCTATCTATTAAAAAGTACCTTATTATTACTACATTATAACATCCTTTAGTATGTCTTTCTTTAAACCTAGTTAGAATATCTAGATCCTTTTCTTATTCTAGTTTATCTAACTATTTTACCCTAGGTATTCCTGCACTCGGCCTATTAATAACTCTTTATATAGGTACTCTGTTCCTTATATAACCTAGTATAGCTGACCTCTTGTCTAGCTTTTACTCTTGCTATATAATAATTCTTATCCTAAACTTATCTATAGTTTCTTATTTTTTGCGTCTTGTAGCTGGATCCTTGTAGTTATCTTGCTTTTTAATCCTAGTATTGACTTTTTAATCTTTAGGCTAAACACTGTATTTACCTAGAATTACTGACGTTCTTATTTATTCCCCAAACTTGTAGTTCTTGAACTTGCGTCCTATACTTATTTGTTTATTACTGAATTAAGTTACTACCCTTTTCTATTAGTTTTTGTCTGTTATGGGTTTTTAGGTATATCTTATCTCACTTTAAGAATCTTAAGCTTCTCTTATCTCTTCTTAAAAATCTTAAGCCTGTGGCCTTTTGCCTTTACCGAGTAATAAGCTAGCACTAGTAGTTGTTTACTTACTTAGTTTCTTCTAAACGTTGCTCCTATTATCTTATAAAGCAATGGAAATTATATCTAATGGTGTTACTATACCCGTTACTAAACCTTGTTTGGTAATAGTCTTAGTCTCTACTTCTATTACGTTATTAAGGTTTAAGTGCTCCCAGTTAGCCTCCTTTTTGTCCTTATTGCTATTAATTAATAAGTACTCTAACTCTATTATTATTACTGCTAATCTTTATCCGTATATTACTATAACATCTTGATCTAGCTTATAGAGTTGATTTTATTCTTTATCTAACTCTCTAGTTCCTTAAAGTCCTTTTAACTCTAGCTCTTATAGCTAATAGCTTGCGCTATACTTAGCGTCTTTATAAATTTGGCATGCATTATTATAATAATACGTAAAACTGTTAATTAAACACTCTTTTATTCTTTATAGTGCACTATTATCCCTCTATATATACGCGCTATCTGCTAGTCTGGTTCCCTTTACTATATGGTTACTCTAACTACCTTTATAGTCTCTGGCGAAATAACCCTGTTTTCCGCAATTTATGCAAGCTTTATCTTTAAACTATCTTTCTTGCTGTAGAGTCCGCCTAAACGTCTTCTACTACTAAAATCCCTGGTTTAGCCTCTGCTCCTTAGTCCTTTAATTACTTAATCCTTAACCTCTGGGTTTCTATAGTTTCTTTTCCTATCTTTAGGTTTCTTTAGTACCACTTAGGTCCATTAGCTCTGCGCCATTCCATAGTTTTTAACTCTGTGTCTATCGTTGCGTACTTTGCGCCTTATATAACTATAGAACTCTGTCTTGCCCTTTCTTAGCTTGTTCCCTCTAATAGATTCTATTATTAATCTTTATTAACTAATCTATTAACTCTCTTAGAGTATCCACATCTTCTATTAGGATAATTGCGTCCTAGACTTTAGCCTTAAGTCCCTGTTTATACTGTGCCATAAGCGCCTTATTGTTCCACTTAACCTATATAGCTAGTGTTTAAAACTGTGTTGTATACTTAATAGCTAAAGTGCATTATACTAAGTTCTGAAGCTTTTGTTCTGCTATAGTTGTGGCTTCCAGGTCTCTAAATATCTGTGTTAGTTACTTTGCGAACCCATTCTAACTGGTAAATATATACCATACATCTTAATTAGTAGTTGTTATACTATTAGCCTATATTTCCATAAGATACGGCTTAAACTATTTAAGTGCCCTCCCCGTTAGGAATAATCCTGCATAGGCTACTTGATCTAATAATATTGCTAACTTTACTCCTTCTTATACTACCTTAAAGTGCATCTGCGTAAGAAATCCTTTAAGCTTTAACTTCTCTCCGGAGAATTGTTTAATTAAAGGTAACTTAATCTTTACTGCTCTAATTCTATTAATGCGTTCTTTAAGTATCCTATTATTGTTTTATAAGTGATTAACCATTTCCTATAACTAACTTTATATAACTACTTAAGAATCCCTATTGTTTATACTAGTATCACCTGGCCCTAAGGTTATAGCTCCCATTAATGCCGTTGTAACTGGTGCTGCTCTTAGTGGTATATTGTTTGAGTTTATTCTAATACTATAACCTTAGTAGTAAATATATAACGGAACCTTATAGTAGGAACTACAGTAGGTTCTATTAATAGGCTAGGTATATAGGTACGATAAAAACAACAATATAATAATAACTGGTGGAGTAGTTACCTAATAGATTAACTCTAATTATATTCTAAGATTTACTACAAGGAGAGAATTATCTATAGTAGGGACTAAGGTCCTTTAAATACACAACTATACTCCTAAGAAATCCTCTCTTGTATATAAGGTGCGTGTTGTCTGTATTAAATATAACGTCCCTTTTGTTTAACGCAGTTAACACGTTTAACACTATATAACCTCAGTTACCATTCCTTGTTATATAGTTCCACTGGATCTATCTAGGATTGTGCTTATATTAACTAACTAGCTTCCGCCAACTCCTCTCTAAGTAGTCGTAATATTGTACTTAAAGCGTCTGTAACAGCGTGGTTAAAGCACTTTAACGCATATACAAGGTCGCGTTAGATAGGGGGGTACCTATTACAGACACTTTAAGTACAATGTTATAACTACTTAGAGAGGAGTTGCAGGAAGCTAGTTGGTTAATATAGGTATAGTCTAGAATAGATCTAGTGGAACCATATAATAAGAAATGGTAAGTAAGTCACATAATGTTATACACAGTATATAGAGTATATATAGTGTACGCTATATATAATATATATAACACGTACCTTATGTATAAAAGAGGATTTCTTAGGCGTATAGTTGTGTATTTAAAGGACCTTAGTTCCTACTATAGATAGTTCTCTCCTTATAGTAAATTTTAGAATATAATTAGAGTTAATCTGTTAGGCAACTACTCTACCAGTTATTATTACGTTATTACTTTATTTTTACCTATATACCTAGCCTAATAACAGAACCTACTGTAGTTTAAGCTATAAGGTTCCATTACATATTCACTACTAAGGTTATAGTATTTAAATAAAGTTAAATAATATGCCACTAAGAGCAGCACTAGTTGTAATAGTGTTAGCAACAGCTATAACCTTAGGGCCAGGAGATACCAGTATAGATAATAGGGATTCTTAAGTAGTTATATAAGGTTAGTTATAGGAAATAGTTAATTACTTATAAGATAATAATAGGATACTTAAAGAACGCATTAATAGAATTAGAGTAGTAAAGATTAAGTTATCTTTAATTAAACAATTTTTAGGGGAGAAGTTAAAGCTTAAGGGATTTCTTACGCAGATGCACTTTAAGGTAGTATAGGAAGGAGCAAAGTTAGTAATATTATTAGATTAAGTAGCCTATATAAAATTGTTCCTAACGGGGAGGGCACTTAAGTAGTTTAAGCTATATCTTATGGAAATATAGGCTAATGGTATAACAACTACTAACTAGGATATACGGTATATATTTACTAGTTAAAACGGGTTTATAGAGTAACTAATATAGATATTTAGAGACCTAGAAGCTATAACCATAGTAGAACAAAAGCTTTAGAACTTAGTATAACGCACTTTAGCAATTAAGTATACAACACAGTTTTAAATATTAGCTATATAGGTTAAGTGGAATAACAAGGCGCTTATAGTATAGTATAAATAGGGACTTAAGGCTAAAGTCTAAAATGCAATTATCCTAATAGAAGATGCGGATACTCTAAGAGAGTTAATAGATTAGTTAATAAAGATTAATAATAGAATCTATTAAAGGGAATAAGCTAAGAGAGGGCAAGATAGAGTTCCACAGTTATATAAAGCATAGAGCACGTAATAATAGATATAGAGTTAAAAACTATGGAATAGTATAGAGCTAATAGACCTAAGCAGTACTAAAGAAACCTAAAGATGGGAAAAGAAACTATAAAAACCTAAAGATTAAGGATTAAGTAATTAAAGAACCTAGGAGTAGAGGCTAAACCAGAGATCTTAGTAGTAGAAAATATTTAGGCGGACTCTACAGCAAGAAAGATAGTTTAAAGATAGAGCTTGCATAAATTATGGAAAATAGGGTTATTTCGCCAAAGACTATAGAGGTGGTTAGAGTAACTATATGGTAAAGGGAACCAGACTAGCAAACGGCATATATATATAGAGGGACGACGGTGCACTATAAGGAATAAAAGAGTGTTTAATTAACAGTTTTGCGTATTATTATAATAACATATACCAAATTTATAAGAACACTAAGTACGGCGTAAGCTATTGGCTATAAGAGCTATTATTATCTAAGTTTAAAGGAACTAGTAAACTAGCTCGTAAATTAGATATTAAAGATAATAAATTTAATAAAGGTGAAGTATTTACTAATAATAAGGCAATAAAGGCAGCTTACTAGGAGCATACAGACCTTAAAGAAGTTAAAACAGAAGTAGAGACTAAGACTATTATAAAATAAGGTTTAGTAACGGGTATTATAACACTATTAGATATAATTTCTATTACTTTATAAGATAATAGGAGTAATATTTAAAAGAAACTAAGTAAGCAGATAACTACTAGTACTAGCTTATTACTTAATAAAGGCAAAAGGCCACAGGCTTAAGATTCTTAAGAAGAGATAAGAGAAGCTTAAGATTCTTAAGATAAAATAAAATATACCTAAGAACCCACAACGGATAAAAACTAATAGGAAAGGGCAGTAACTTAGTTTAGTAACAAACGAATAAGTATAGGACGCAAGTTTAAGAACTATAAGTTTAGAGAATAAATAAGAACGTTAGCAATCCTAGGTAAATATAGTATTTAGCCTAAAGATTAAATAGTTAATACTAGGATTAAAAAGCAAGATAGCTATAAAGATCTAACTGCAAGACACAGAAAACAAAAAACTATAAATAAGTTTAGAACAAGAATTATTATATAGCAAGAGTAGAAGCTAGATAAGAGGTTAGCTACGCTAGGTTATATAAGAAATAGAGTACCTATATAAAGAGTTACTAATAGGCCAAGTGTAGGGACACCTAGGGTAAAATGGTTAGATAAATTAGAATAAGAAAAGGATCTAGATATTCTAACTAGGTTTAAAAAAAGATATACTAAAGGATATTATAATACAGCGATAATAAGGTACTTTCTAATAGATAGACTATATATACTAAACCAGTTATACGGAAAGTAGTATAGGCAACGACACAATAACAAATGGGAAGATTTTTATATATAGCTAGATAAAAAAGTTGTCTAAGACTAACCTATTATAGAAAAACATATAAATTATATTAAAGGAGCATTAATTATAATATTAAGGAACCTAGAAGAGGAATCTAGGGACTAGAGAAGTAAGCAACAAATCTTAGTACCTACAGTAGAAATACCAGTAGTTAGGTTAACTAGGTATAGGTTTAAATTTAAAAATAAAAATAAACTAAGAGTTAACCTAAAATATACAGCGCATTATATACTATTGTAGATAGCTTATGTGGATGATATATATAATATATATAGAGCACCTAAAGATAAAAACCAGAAGTATCTAGTAAGAATATATTAGGCACCAGAAGAAAAGCGGTTTAGGAACGCTAAGTATATACATAGTTAGCACCCAGTAGAAGTACAAGGTTAAGGAGACTTAATACTTTAACTAGAAAGATTCCTTATAGAAGAATACCTAAATGGATAATAGTAGTAGGAGTGCCTAGAGAACACTTATCTATAGTATATAGAGAAAAAGAAATAAACTAAGTATTAGCTAAAGTTAGACTAAGTACAAGCAGGATCTAACAGCCAATAGTTAGGAAAAGGGGAGGTATATAAAACTAGAGGGAACTAGTATTAGAGCCTTAAACCCTTAAAGAAATTTAAGGTTAATACCTAAATTTAAGAGCTAAGTGGCAAGATTAGCAGTTTAAAGTGTTAGTAGATAGTAGAGCAACTAGGAACCACATATTACTAAAGGTAGTAAAAAGAATAGGGTTACTATATAGATAAAAGGAACACCTATATCCACTTATAACAATTTTAGGAGATCAGATAGCCTATAGAGGAGGCATTATTAATCTTAAAATAGGACCTATTTAGATAACTATTAAAGGGAAACCAGTTAAAATGTCTTTTAATATCCTACCGTTAGGACAAGATAAGGCAATACTAGGAATGCCTTAGTTATAGAAGTACAATCTAAAGATTAATTAGGTTATAGGTTAAGTTAATATTAAGGATATATAATGGCGTAAAGTGCAATAGTAAACCAAGTTAGTATAGTACCAAGTTAGAGCGATATACGAAGAGACTAAGTAAGGCTTAAGTTATATACCAAAGAGATACTACAAGTATGGTAAAAAGTTATGGTTACTAGAAAGTAAAAAGCTATTAGAGTATATAGCTTAGGACTATAAGATAGAGTTAAAAAAGGGAATAAGTCTAAAGTTCTTTCCAATCTATAAGCTTACTAAAACGGAGTTAGTAGCGCTTAAGGAGTTTATCTAGGAGAACTTATAAAAGGGATATATTAGACCATTATAGTTATTAACAGGATATCTAGTACTATTTATCCTAAAGAAAAACGGAAAACTTAGGATGTATATAAACTATAGATAGTTAAATAGCATTACTAGAAAGGATAGGTATCCTTTACCCTTAATTAGTAAAATCTAAGATAGGATAGGTAACGTAAAGATCTTTATAAAGATAGATCTGAGATAGGCGTACCATTAGATTAGGATTAAGAAAGGCAATAAATAGAAGGCAGCCTTTAGGTTAAAGGAAGGACTATATAAGCTATTAGTTATATAATTTGGGCTTATAAATATACTAGTAATGTTCTAAAAGCGAATTAATAGTGTGTTAGGAGAACACCTAGATAAATTTGTTATAGTATACCTTAACAATATTATTATCTACTTAGAGAGTAAGGAAGAGTATAGAGAATATATTAAATAGGTCTTAAAGAGACTATAAGAAAAACAAATATTAGTAGTAATTAAGAAATGCAAGTTCTTTACCAGGAAAACCAATTTTGTTAAATTTATTGTTAAACTAGGCCAACTTAATATAGATCTAAAGAAGATTAAGGCTATAGTAAATTAGCAAGAACTAGAGAATGTTATATAGTTAAGATCGTTTCTAGGGTTTTATAATTACTGCAGAAGGTTTATAGCGCAATAGTTATAGGATATTAAGTTATTTACGCAGTTAATAAAGAAAGAAGAACTGTAGGTATAGGGAAAGGAGCAATAAGAACTATTTAAAAGAATTAAAGAGTTATTTACCTAGAAGCTAGTTTTTAAGATCTATTAACTAGGTCTAAAGACAGTTATAAAAATAGATGCATTAGACTTTATACTAGGGGTATACTTCCTATAGAAATATTAAGATGGATGGCACCTAGTGGCATACTATAGTTGGAAGATAATACTACTAGAGTTAAACTATGATATATATAATAAGGAGTTATTAGGTATAGTTATAGCACTTAAAAAATAGAGAGCATTCTTATAAGGTATAGAGAAACCATTTATAATTAAGACGGACTATAAGAACCTTATAGGATTCCTAATAATAAAGGAACTTAACCAAAGACAGGTTAGATAGGCGGAAATGCTTATAGAATACTATTTCGAAATTCAGTATACTAAGGGTATAGACAATGCACGAGCAGACGCTCTAAGCAGAAAGGCTAAACTATAAAGTAATAAAAAGCTATTAGGAGCTTTATTGCAAAAGAATTAAGATGGATTAATTAGGTATAATTATCTAAAGATTATAGTAACTAAGAAAAGTTAAATCTATAAATTACCAAAGAGTAATTAGACATAAAAGATCTAAAAAGTATAGGTAGAGGATCTAAACTTAGAGCAATATAAAAATAAAAAAGTAACGTATATACCTAAGTCTATTACAGAAGAATTTATTAAGGAATTCCATAAGGAAATAATATAAGAACATAATGGAGCTATAGGCTTAGTATTAAGACTTTAAAAGGAGTATATTATTTAAGAAATCTGGGGACTAGCAAAATAAGTTATAAAGGAATATTTAAATTACTAAAGGAACAAACTAATAAGGCATAAGCTATATAGAGGGCTACAACCTATTAAGACACCAGGAAGACCATAGGAGGTTATATTATAGGACTTTATTATTAAGTTACTAAAGTTAAGAGATTCTATTACAGGACAAGATTATAACGCGATTTTAGTAATAGTGGATAAGCTAACAAAGTAGGGATACTTTATAGTATGCACTAAAGAGATATTAGTAGAAGATGTCGCTAGAATCTATATAAAGGAAGTATTTATAAGACATAGAGTACTAGACAAGATCATATTAAACAAAAATCCAAGATTTATAGCAGCATTTTAGGAAGTATTTTTAGCAGAATAAGGGGTTCGCGTAGCAATATCTACAGCGTATTATCCGCAGATGGATGGATAAACGGAAAGACTAAACTAGATACTAGAGCAGTATCTAAGGCACTATATTAATTACGCATAGAATAATTGGGTATTATTATTACCAATTATATAGTTTGCATACAATACAACACCATAAGAAGGAATGGGGACATTACTATTTAAGGCGAATTATAGGTATAAGCTAAAAACGTCATTATCACCATATTAAGCAAAAAAGACGAGTAGCACAGCTAAGTAAAAAATGGAGACGTTAATAAATCTTTATATAGACCTTAAAGAAACAGCTAAACTAGTACAAGAATAAATAAAAAGGTACTATAATACTAAGAGATTTAAGGGACCAGATCTTAAGAAGGGGGATAAAGTATAGCTACTACACAAAAATTTCAAGAGTCGATAACTAAGTAAGAAGTTGGACTATATTAGACTAGGACCTTTTAAAGTTAAGTAAAGAATTTTATTAGTTATATATAAGTTAAACCTACTAGCTAAAATAAAAATCTACCCTATATAATACGTTGCAATGCTAGAGCCAGTATATGGGAATATTAAGCCACTAGTCTATAAGGCAGATATATATAGAGGATAAGAGGAAGATAAATAGCAAGTTTTAAAGATTATTAGTTATAAGGATGTAGATAACAAAACGTAGTATAAAGTAAAGTAGATAGGCTATAGTAAGACTACCTAGGAACCACTAAGCAACCTAAGAAACGCTATAGGAAAGGTATAGAAGTATTAGAAGAAAGTAGGTTAGGTAATATTAATAAAGAAGGATTGCTAAAGAATAAGTCACCTAAGGGGGACCTAAGAGGAGCAATTACTAAGCTACTTAGAGTTGTTTCCCTTGTAGGAGAAGAGCCAATCCTTTTATTACCTAGCTTAGATAGACCCTGTTAAACAAGTTTCTATTTCTTAGAACGGACCTTCTTATAGACATATTTAAGACAAAGAAGACGGGCAGAGGCCGATAAATAGGCTTTAAGGGCACGCTATTAAGCAGCTATAGCCTCCTACTCTACTTCCTGCGAACGATAAAGCTTATCTAAGGCGCTTAAGAGCTTACTATTAAGCTTTACAGCGGCAGATTAAATATAAGACCCTATAATAAGTTACTTAGGGAACTTAAAGACTGTTAAGAGTTATAGGACGTGTATACTTAGCATTAGAAACAAAGCGAACATTATAGGACAATTAAATATTTACTTTAGTACACTCTAAGTAAGACAAGGGTTGTTAAGATAAGGGACTTGCTATTATAACACACACTAACCCCACTTTCGCATAATAAGAATATGGAGATGACATTATCTCACTAAGTAATAGTATGGCAGCCATAGTGCGAGCATAGCACTGCGCTTATAAAGAAGAAGAAGCTTTAGGTATAATAAGCAAGGATATTAACCAGACTAATTAAACGGACATTATACCTCTAGTGGACGACTTAGAGATATTAGGAATCTTTAAGGACAAAGATAAAGAGGAGGGAGATGGTATTACGGACGCTTTAAGTACAATATTACAACTACTTAGAGAGGAGTTGTAGGAAGCTAGTTGGTTAATATAGGCACGGTCTAGGATAGATTTAGTAGAACTATATAACAAGGAATAGTAAGCGAGTCACATAATATTGTACGCAGTATATGGAGTATACGTAGTATACGCTATGTATAACACGTATAACACGTACCTTACGTACAAGAGAGGATTTCTTAGGCGTATAGTTATGTATTTAAAGGACCTCAGTCCCTACCGTAGATAGTTCTCTCCTTGTAGTGAATCTTAGAATACAATTGGAGTTAATCTATTAGGCAACTACTCCACTAGTTATTATTACGTTGTTACTTTATTCTTACCTATATACCTAGCCTAATAACAGAACCCACCGTAGTCTAAGCTATAAGGTTCCGTTATAGTACTGGTTACTTATTCTTAACGGTCACAAGAGCCACTAGTCGCAGCTTTTTAAGGACTACTGCCTTGAAAACAAGATCCTTACGCTCTATATACCTACCCATTCGTCACATATACTATAGCCTTTAGACGTAGTCTGCTTTACGCTATTAAAGCTAAAGTACTCCTAATACGTTTAGGACTTGGCGCGCTACTAAGTCTTCCATATTAATAAGGAAGGCTTCTTACCAGCCTTTAAAGACATGTTTTTTAATGTATTTACAACGGAGAACTATTAAAAGGCATTTAAAGCGTTAGGGATTATTCTACTTAACGCATAGACGGTACTCAACTATCTTAAAGTACGGTTGCGTACCCTACTAGGACCCCTACTACCAGAGACGCCATGGCAGTTAAAAACTCTAAGTAATACGCTTAAATTAAGATCGCAGTTAAAGCTAGTAAGCAACTCTTTTACTAGATTACCAGGAACGGCTCAATCTAGTTTTATACAGTTAGTTAAGGGTGCTTAAAAAATAGTATATAAGAACGAGCTAAAGACTGCCTACATTACTAAGCTTAAAGCGCAATTAGCAGTAATAACTAAGCGAAAAGGGCGTAAACAGAAGCGTCTCCAGACAGGTAGCACCTTGGAGTTTGGTGTAACAGCTAATTAAGTAGCTGCTAAAGCGTCTATAACGGTCAAGAAGCCTCGGAGAGGTGGTAGTGGTAATAGTCAGGATCAGGCGCCAACGACTCAACGTCGCTATAGGAAGTGCGGTGAGACTGGGCACAACGCGCGAATGTATTAGTTAGATAGAGAGTCTTCTCCCAAGTCTATTACAAGTACGCAGTATATATTTTCAGATACTTCCTATAGCGATAATGACGATTATATAGATTAAGTTGGTAGTGCCAAGCATTTTTGGCGGTCTCGGTAATCTGGCGGTTTTAGTAATTAAATATGTTACTACTAACCAATTAAAAGTTATTAAAATCTTTAAAAGTAAAATATATTTATATAACTATTTATTCTATACTTTTATAGTAAAAGTAAGTTATATTTAGTTATATAAAAAATAAAGACTTTAAAAACCTAGTCTATTAATTTAAAATAAATAAGTTTAATATTTATAAGATTTAAAACTATATAACTATTAAATTAATATTTAAAAACTTATAAAAAGCTTTTAAATAAAATAAGCTATTTAATAAACCTAATAACTTTATATTTAATAATAAAAATATTATTAATAACTTAGAATTTAATCTACTATAGTAATTATATTCTATAATTAACTACTTTACTAAAGAGTTTTTTATAATAGCCATAATATTATATTTTTATAGCTTTAGTCTCTAGTATTATACTTTAGTAAGCTACGCGACTAATTTTATATAGGATTACATATAAAATTAGTACAGCTAGTTATTTTCCAAAACTTACAAAACGATTCTTGGCATTCGTTGGTTGAGACGTCTCCATCTCGGAGATGTTGCGCCGACTCCTGCTACTTTAGAGAGAGAACCAAGATGTCTGATGCACCTGAAGGCATTGTCGAATACGCCTACGACCACATCTCAGAATGGTACCTGCAGTGGGTCGAGAGCCAGAAGTCGCCGCGAGAAAAATACACCAAGAAGTTCCTTGAGAAGCTGCAACCTTCACCTTCCATTCTGGAGCTTGGTTGTGGTCCCGGCATTCCCATCTTGAAATTGCTTCTCGACCAAGGTGCTCAAGTGGTCGCAAATGACATCTCAACCAAGCAAATCGAGATGGCCAAGGCCCGCTGCCCGGAGGCCAAGCTGGTTGCGGGCGACATGACGGCACTCACTTTCGAGCCTGAGAGCTTCCATGGCGCAATCAGTTTCTATACACTGTTCCACCTTCCACGGTCGAAGCTCAAGGCTATGCTCACCAAGATCCATGGTTGGTTAAAGCCCGGAGGAGTCTTTGTTTTCAATCTCGCGACTATCGACGAGGAAGAAATCCATGGCGAATTCCTAGGATATGGAATGTTCTGGAGCAGCTATGGCGTGGATGGGAATCAAGCACTGCTGAGAGAAATCGGATTCGACTTATTGCAGGTGGAAGTATTGCAGGCAGGCGATGGGAAATTGGAGGAGGATGATCTAGACTTTAACGCCGAGTTTATGTGGGTGGTGGCACAAAAGAAAGATTCTCCCACCGAGCGGAATGCCGCAAGGATCGTGAAGCCAGGCGAATAAGCGTCACACAATTCGCTCTGGACGGACGGTCTCTCCATATGATAGAAAGGTGGAAAACCTTGAGTTGAAGACGTTGAGCTAATTCACGGTGTCGTCTGAATAACTTGCGGTTTCCCATATGAGGCTACTCTTCATATCTTCTGAAACGTCAATCAACTTGTCCTGGGCATCGATGAGGCCATTCCGTACCCATGACCGCAATCAGGCCTTTTATCAATATTCAATATCAATATAAGGCCGTATTGGAATTGATATTGAAACTAAATTTTATATTAAAGTTTTTACTAAATATTAAATCCAAATTACTTATATATAGTCTTAGCACAGTAATGTAGTTATAGTCAAGCTCCGTACGGCTCTAGGCCTTGGTAAAGCTCCAGAATACAGCTGCCCTCTTACCTCTGCTCTCACCACTGTCGTCAACTTCACAATCCTTGGCTTAGTGTAGTTAGTAGTGGCTCCTTGGGCCCCCCTTAACCCGCCAATACGCCAAGAGCTTCTCCTATCTCGCTTATCGCCACAACCCCCCCCCCCTAGCCGTAATATTACTAAACAACCAGCTTTTTAAGCACTCTGTACGCTTAATATTTATAATTCCGAGTAAAATACAGTCCCATAAAACCGTTTACCGTGCACCTAAAAATACTTACTTAATCTCTACCAATATAGATAAAATAGACACATGCCTTATATTAAGGTGAGCTTTCCTTTAATAAATTCCTTATACTCTTTCTTAACGCTACCAGTAACGTTAAAAATAAGGTAGTTAAAGGTTGGGTATATATAGGGTGCGTAAAAACCGACGATATAGTATACAATATTCTATAAAATTATATTTAATATTTATATATTTTGACTTTATATAGGTTTACCTAATAAATTTAAAATACACACATATTGCTTAGGGGCCGGAGTTATCTACCAAGGCATCTATACCTTATTTTCACCACCTTAACTCCAAAAATTGTCAATATTCAATAACTTTCAGTACTGAACATATTGTATTGATATTGCATATTGAGCGTTAATATTCAATATTCAATAATCGTTAATCAATACTGAATATGGATAAAAGCACTGACCGCAATGTCTGTGTAATGCCTATAGTGCCGGCCTCCAGCCGAGTCCGCAACGGCAGGGCCGTCTGCCCAGCGACACTGAAGAGGCGCTTGCATTCTGCAGACATAGGAGAATTGAAAACGAGTCGAGAGCCATTTGTGATAGACGCGGATAATCTGTCCATTCGTTCAGCTTGTCCCACACCATATTGATATTGGCCTTGAAATGCTCGGGATCAGGGTTGTCTTTCGCGACCGCCTTCCACTCCTCCAGGCTATCTATCAAGAATCCGTACGTGGAGGCAACGTCCCATATATTGCCGTACGCCTCAGTGTGGCCACTCTTACCTATGCGGCTCTGAGCTTCGCCTTCCAGCATTCGAAGTGCTTCTTCGAAGTCAACGAGCACCCTGTCCATCAACTCGATGACCTTCTGGACTGGAATCCTGGCGAAGTCATCGCCCTGACCAACGAGAGAAAGCGAGCCTGGCAAGTAAAGATTGAAAATTTGCTTTACCCGTCTGCCCATTTGCCTTGAAGTATTTGTGGACAGACTGGAGCTTCACGACCGCGATCTACTTGAGTCTCCACGCTAAAGTTGCAATTGAGGAAGATACTAAGACCTGGCCATCTTCACATCATGGACTCTACCTGTGGCAACAAGCTGGAGGAAAAATGCGAGATCGGTCCGAGATATGAGATCTCAAAGTTGAAAAATTATTCAATTATCGACCATTTTCACCCAATAGGGGCGAAAATTGTCACTCCGTTCAGACAAAGTCAGTCGCGCACTTAACCACCACACTAGCATAAGTAGCAGCGACGCCGCTATTGCACGCCTTGTCATCACCTATATCAACATCCCGGCGTCAGCATCCGAACAATCTCTCCATCATCGATCTTTTTTCAGATTTGACTCACCCATATACTCCTAAGTACAAGTCCCAACTTGGTTTCCCTTGGTATCGCCATGGTCACCAATGGCTTCGTACGGCTTGGGCCCCAGTGTAAGAGATGGATGGATTGGATCTAGATCCAAATCCAGTTAGCCTCAAATCCATTAAATCCATCGGATCTGGATCAAGATCCAAACTTCATCCATTCCTAGGGCACGTTCGATAACTTTTTGGACACTACTAGCCATACACCCCCTAAATAATACGCGCACACCCCCTAATTAATACGCATACACCCCCTACCTTATTTAGTTTAGACGCTTCCTTATTAAGTTAGAATATTACGTGCGTTTAACTTGTTTACGCCTATATTGTAAAAATTAAAGTATACGTCTATAGTAGCTAGTATTTCGCTTAAATGCTAAGGGCTCTCTATAAATAGATCTATTAACGCGATTAGCAATTATAGAGCTAGTTATAGAGTTAATTAGCTAACTACTACGACGCTCTATAATTGCAGGCTCTTAGATGCAAAGTAGAGGTGTTAATTTAGGTCCCACTAGGCGCAGGCGCAGGCGCAGGTGGGGCTTAGGCGTAGGTATAAAGTAGAGGTAGCAGTACCTAAATTTAGTTTGCGCAACGCCTTATAAAGTACTACGCAATCCAATTAATTAACTTAGGCGCGATCTAGATTTAGACTCTACTACTTATACTATAACTAAAATTAAGACTTAATCGTAATATTGCAGTTATTATTACGGACGCTTTAAGTACGATGTTACGACTACTTAGAGAAGAGTTAGAGGAAGCTAGTTAGTTAATACAAGCACAGTCTAGGATAGATCTGGTGGAACTATGTAATAAGGAATAGTAGCTAAGGTCACATAGTATTAAATATATTAACTATATTAAACGGAAGGGACGTTACATTTAATATAGATAACACGTACCTTATATATAAGAGAGGATTTCTTAGGAGTACGGTTATATATTTAAAGAACTTCAGTCCCTACTGTAGATAGTTCTCTCCTTGTAGTAAATCTCAGAATACAATTAGAGTTAATCTATTGGGCAATCACTCTACTAGTTATTATTATATTATTACTTTATTCTTACCTATATACCTAGCCTAATAATAGAACCCACCGTAGTTTCTGCTACAAGGTTCCGTTACACATTTACTACTAAGGTTACGGTATTTAAATAAAGTCGAATAATATGCTACTAAGAGCAGCACTAGTTACAACGGCGTTAACGGCAGCCACAACCTTAGGGCTAGGTGATACTAGTATGGATAAGGGGGATTCTTAAGTGGTTATATAAGGTCAGTTATAGGAAATAGTTAATCACTTATAGGATAATAATAGGATACTTAAAGAACGCATTAATAGAATTAGAGCAGTAAAGATTAAGCTACCCTTAATCAAACAATTCTTAGGAGAGAAGTTAAAGCTTAAAGGATTTCTTATATAAATGCACTTTAAGGTAGTATAGAAAGGAGCAAAGTTAGTAATATTATTAGATTAAGTAGCCTATGTAGGATTATTCCTAACAGGGAGGGCACTTAAGTGGTTTAAGCCATATCTTACGGAAATATAGGTTAATGGCATAACGACTACTAACTAGAATGTAAGGTATATATTTACTAGTTAGAACGGGTTTGCAAAGCAACTAATATAGATATTTAGAGACCTGGAGGCTATAACTACAGCAGAATAAAAGCTTTAGAACTTAGTATAACGTACTTTAGTAATTAAGTATACAATACAGTTTTAAATATTAGCTATATAGGTTAAGTGGAATAACAGGGCGCTTATAGCACAGTATAAATAGGGACTTAAGGCTAAAGTCTAGGATACAATTATCCTAATAGAAGATGCGGATACTCTAAGAGAGTTAATAGATTAGTTAATAAAGATTAATAATAGAATCTATTAAAGGGAATAAGCTAAGAGAGGGCAAGATAGAGTTCTATAGTTATATAAGGCGCAGAGTACGCAATAATAGATATAGAGTTAAAAACTATGGAATGGCGCAGAGTTAATAGACCTAAGCGGTACTAAAGAAACCTAAAGATAGGAAAAGAAACTATAGAAACCTAGAGGTTAAGGATTAAGTAATTAAAGGACCTAGGAGTAAAGGCCAAACTAGGAATCTTAGCAGTAGAAGACGTTTAGGCGGACTCTATAATAAGAAAAATGGTTTAAAGATAGAGCTTGCATAAATTACGGAAAACAAGGTCATTTCGCTAGAGACTATAGAGGTGGTTAAGGGGCCGTTCGGTTGCAGCTCCATATTCAATATGGAGGCTCCATATTGTAACCGAAATGGAGCTCAAATCTGAATATAAGGGTGTTGTTCGGTAAATCTGACACCGTTTGAATCTGAAGCACCTCCATATCGGTAAGCGCGTTAAATTCGCAAGCTATACCGTATATAGTAGTTGAAATGAGGTTCTTGGCACTGTTTTAATATGTAGCTTCGAGCTCCTGTTATATATTCCGTTTTAATCTGGAGCTCTCGCATACACGCCAAAGTGACGACTTTTTGTAATATGCCAACTCCACATACTCTAATTGCGATACTATAGTCGCATCTGCAAGCCTTATATAATGTTATTATCTTAACCTTCTTAATCGCAATGAGCTTGTTTCTGGGGGGCGTTTATACTTAGCATACTAATACATAGCGAGGAACGAAGTGGACGGCGCAGTTACTCTATAGCCATAAGTAATGACTTCTAAATATTACTTATATAAGGCCTAAGGCGTTCAGGAAGCTTCTTAATTAGTTATAACTATACGGCGACTTAAAGGATATAAAGCTTCTATTAGCGGCTAAGAAGCTATTAATATTCCTAATAATATTTAGTAATAATTTGTTATATAGATTACTAAGTGAGGTAACTCAGCACTTATCTATAACAATCTACCAGTAAGTATTTACCTACTAGCTAAACTTCTGGTGCTAATTTACTGCCTTATAGAGCTGTATACGAAGTCCTTCTTGGCCTTCTAAAACTATATAAGGAAGTTGTTTGGCTTCCTAGGAACTTTACTCTAGAAGAGATTGCTAATAACCCTAAATGATATCCTTTCTTTGCCGATTATATTAGAGCTCTTAACGGTACTTATCTACCTATTTCTGTAGCAGGCGGGTATATAAGGCAAGCTCTATAGTATGGAAAGAAGGGAGGATTATCACAGAACGTTCTTATAGTTATTAATTTCTAGATGAACTTCCTCTACGTTCTAGCTGGTTAGGAGGGCTCTACTTATAACTCTAGAGTTATTAACTTAGCAAAAGCTAAAGGATTGGAAGCCTTACCTGGTAGATACTATATCGCGGATGCTAGGTACTCTAATACGCCTATAACTCTAACTCCCTATTGCGGCGTACGGTATTATCTTCGTGAGCAAGCACAGGCAAATATAAGGCCATAGAACGCGAAGGAGCTCTTTAATCTACGGCACGTGGTACTGAGGAATGTCATAAAGCGTGCTATAGGAGTCTTTAAGAATTGTTTCCGGTACTTTAAGGCAGGTAGGCGTAGCCTTCCTTTAAGTACGCAGGTGGATGTAGTGTACGCCTTAGCTACAGTTCACAACTTTATAAATATAAATAATCCAGATAATCTAGATGGCGATCTAGAGGTAGAGGATAAGGTTATAGATAAGGAAGATATAAGGCTTATAGAGGTAGAAAGCGATGTAGTTATAAACCAAAGACGCGATGAGATTGCGGAGCTTATATAGGAGAGTTACTGCCAGGTAATTGGCAGGCCAATTAATTAAGATTATATAGTAAATTTGGGTGTATTTACTATAGAAATCTATATAGTTTCCCTCTCTATATTGCTTACTAATTGCCTATATAGAAAGGCTCTAAAGAGCGACTCGGATCTTACCTAAAATCTCACCCAAAGCTTGCTCTTCTACGCGTCTTCCTTCCTGCTAGCTAAAATATTGTCAATTAAGCTTCGCCGAAGCTCTCTAACTCTAGCCGTTATAAGAAACAATCTAGCAGTAGACTCTGTTTTAAAAGCTTACAAAACAGCTAGTTGCTCTATAGGATCTAGGTGACTAAACTTATGGATAAATTCTATAGAGGCCTTCTCTTAAGGAGACTTCTGGGCGATTAACTCTCTTATAGCCCTTATCTCTTTTATTACCTTCTCTACCGTCTCCTCTAGTGTCTCTGTAACTCGCCGTCTTCCTCGCTGGCACTTTATATTAGATTTAACTTCTCTAGCAGCCTGCTTAAGAGCCCGCTTCCATATAGCTAGTAAAGAAGGTCGGCTTGGTGTTAAGGAGGAAGATCTAGATATACTAGGAGGACTAGGGCGCTTAGTTAAAGGTAAGCTTAATTAACGGCCTTTAATAGAGCTGCAAGCTAACTCTAACTTAGAGGCCTTATCTACTTCCTCCTTATCTTTCTTATCCTTAGCTTCTTTATCTACCAAACCTAACGCCTGTGAGGCCGTTGCTGAGAGAAGTTTAGGATCTATACAGCTCTTAATTGCTTTGTTAATTAACCTTATATAACTGCCTGTTGCCAGGACTCCCTCAAATAGCTCCTATAGTAGATTTAGGAAGGTAGGTGGTATATTACGAAACTTTATAGCTTTAGGATGGGCTTTAAAGTAGGTCTCTATAACTTCCTTACTGGCAATAGGTATGCCTTTGGCTTCGTCCCACCCCCAGCTAGAGAGGCTGTAAAGCTCTATCCACACCTTCCAATCCCTCTTATGGTTATTATGCTTGCTCTTAATTTACTTAAGAGTAATAGGCTACTAGGCAACAGCAATTGTATAAGTAAGAGCAATCTTCCAGCTATTAGCTTTGTAAGAGCTATCTACGCGATATCCTTTATTAATGGCCTTAATAAGGCCCTCTAGCATCGCCTCCTCTATCTCACTTATCTATCTTATACGCCCCCTCCTGTGCCCCGCGGGCGTCGTGGGCGTTGCGGGCGTTGCGGGCGTTGCGGGCGTCGCGGGCGTCGTGGGCGTCGCGGTAACTCTACTGCGGCTCGTACGGGAGGTTGGCGTAGGTGTAGTAGTAAACGTTAACCAACGAGAGGGTGTTGGTTAAGGAGGAGGCTCCATTACTACACCAAAACAGTAAGTCGCGATAGAGGCCTAGTAGTAGAAGGTATTACTCGAATCGCTCACCAAAATCAATCACGCATGCGAAGTTAAATCTGGAGCCTTATCTAGAGGCTTACCGAACGATCGACTCAATTACAGATTCAACTGAGCCACGGTAGTAGCCGCCACTAATTATAAAACGGGCGACGCTAAAATACGCACAGATTGAACAGATTCTGTAACGGAGGCAATTTGCAACCGAACATACCCTAAAGTAACTATACGGTAAAGGGAACCAGACTAGCAGACGGCATATATATACAGAGGGATAATAGTACACTATAAGGAATAAAATAGTGTTTAATTAATAGTTTTGCGTATTATTATAACAATATATACCAAATTTATAAGGACGCTAAGTACGGCATAAGTTATTGGCTATAGGAGCTATTATTATCTAAGTTTAAAGGAACCAATAAACCAGCTTATAGATTAGACATTAAAGACAATAAATTCAATATAGGCAAAGCATTTACTAATAATAAGGCAATAAAGGCAGTTTACTAGAAGCATGTAGACCTTAGAGAAGTTAAAATAGAAGTAAAGACTAAGACCATTATAGAATAAGGTTTAGTAATAGGTATTACAACACTATTAAATACAATTTCCATCACTTTATAAGATAATAGAAGTAACGTTTAGAAGAAACTAAGTAAGTAGATAACTGCTAGTGCTAGCTTATTACTTAATAAAGGTAAAAGGCCACAGGCTTAAGATTTTTAAGAAGAGATAAAAAAAGCTTAAGATTCTTAAGATGAGATAAGATATACCTAAGGACCCACAATAGACAAAAACTAATAGAAAAGGGTAGTAACTTAATTTAGTAATAAATAAATAAGTATAGGACGCAAGTTTAAGAACTACAAGTTTGGAGAATAAATAAGAACATTAGCAATCCTAGGTAAATGCAGTATTTAGCCTAAAGATTAAACAGTTAATACCAGGATTAAAAAGTAAGACAACTACAAAGATCTAGCTATAAGACGCAGAAAATAAGAAACTATAGATAAGTTTAGGATAAGAATTATTATATAGCAAGAGTAAAAGCTAGACAAGAGGTCAGCTATACTAGGTTATATAAGGAACAGAGTACCTATATAAAGAGTTATTAATAGGCCGAGTGCAGGAATACCTAGGGTAAAATAGTTAGATAAACTAGAATAAGAAAAGGATCTAGATATTCTAACTAGGTTTAAAGAAAGACATACTAAAGGATGTTATAATGTAGTAATAATAAGGTACTTTTTAATAGATAGACCATACACACTAAACCAGTTGTATAGAAAGTAGTATAGGCAACAATATAGCAATAAATAGGCAGATTTTTATATATGGCTAGATAAAAAAAGTTGTCCAAGACTAACCCATTACGGAAAAATGTATAAGTTATATTAAAGGAGTATTAATTATAATATTAAGGAACCTAGAAGAAGGATCTAGGGACTAAAGAAGTAAGTAATAAATCTTAATACCTATAGCAGAGATACTAGTGGTTAGGTTAACCAGGTATAAGTTTAAACTTAAGGATAAAGATAAACTAAGAGTTAACCTAAAATATATAGCGCATTATACACTATCGTGGATAGCTTGTGTGGATAATATATATAATATATATAGAGCACCTAAAGACAAGAACCGGAAGTACCCCATAAGAATATATTAGGCACTAAAGGAAAAGCGGTTTAGGAATACTAAGTATATATATAGTTGGCACCCAGTAGAAGTATAAGGTTAAGGAGACTTAATACTTTAACTAGAAAGATTCCTTATAGAAGAATACCTAGATAGATAATAGTAGTGGGAGTACCTAGAGAACACTTATCTATGGTATATAGAGGAAAAGAAATAAACTAAGTATTGGCTAAAGTTAGACTAAGTATAGGTAGGATCTAGCAGCCAACAGTTAGGAAAAGGGGAGGTGTATAAAACTAGAGGGAACTAGTATTAGAGCCTTAGACCCTTAAAGGAATTTAAGAATAATACCTAAATTTAAGAGTTAAATGGCAAGATTAGCAGTTTAAAGCGTTAGTAGATAGTAGAGCAACTAGGAACCATATATCACTAAAGGCAGTAGAAAGAATAGGGTTATTATATAGACAGAAGGAATACCTATATCTACTTATAACAATTTTAGGAGATCAGATAGCCTATAGAGGAGGTATTATTAATCTTAAAATAGGACCTATTCAGATAACTATTAAAGGGAGACCAGTTAAAATGTCTTTTAATATCCTACCGTTAGGACAGGATAAGGCAATACTAGGAATGCCTTAGTTATAGAAGTACAATCTAAAGATTAATTAGGTTATAGGTTAAGTTAATATTAAGGATATATAATAGCGTAAAGTGCGACAGCAAACCAAGTTAGTATAGTACCAAGTTAGAGCGACGTATAAAGAGACTAAGTAAGGCTTAAGTTATGTACCAAAGAGATACTATAAGTATGGTAAAAAGTTATGGTTACTAGAAAGTAAAAAGCTATTAAAGCATGCAGCATAGAACTATAAGATAGAATTAGAAGAGGGAATAAGTCTAAAGTTCTTTCTAATCTACAAGCTTACTAAAACAGAGTTAGTAGCGCTTAAGGAGTTTATCCAGGAGAACTTATAAAAGGGATATATTAAACCATTATAGTTATTAGTAGGATATCCAGTATTATTCATCCCAAAGAAAAATGGAAAACTTAGGATGTGTATAGACTACAGACAGTTAAATAGCATTACTAAAAAGGATAGATATCCTTTACCCTTAATTAGCGAAATCTAAGATAGGATAGGCAACGTAAAGATCTTTATAAAGATAGATCTGAGATGGGCGTACTATTAGATTAGAATTAAGGAAGGCAACAAATAGAAGGCAGCCTTTAGGTTAAAGAAAGGACTATATAAGCTATTAGTTATGCAATTTAGGCTTATAAACATACTAGCAACATTCTAGAAGCGAATTAATAGTATATTAAGAGAATACTTAGATAAATTTATTATAGCATACCTTAATAACATTATTATCTACTTAGAGAATAAGGAAGAATATAAAGAACACGTTAAATAGGTCTTAAAGAGACTATAAGAAGAACAGATACCAGTAGCAATTAAAAAATACAAGTTCTTTACCCAAAAGACCAATTTTGTTAGATTTATTATTAAACTAAGCTAACTTAGTATAGATCTAAAGAAGATCGAGGCTATAGTAAATTAGTAGGAACTAGAGAATGTTACGCAGTTAAGATCGTTCCTAGGGTTTTGCAATTACTGTAGAAGGTTTATAGCGCAATAGTTATAGAATATTAAGCTATTTACACAGTTAACGAAGAAAGAAGAACTATGGGTATAAGAAAAGGAATAATAAGAACTATTTAAGAGAATTAAAGAGTTATTTACCTAGGAGCCAGTTCTTAAGATCTATTAACTAGGTCTAGAGACGGTTATAGAAACAAATGCATTAGACTTTACACTAGGGGTGTACTTCCTATAGAAATATTAAGATAGATAGCACCCAGTAGTATACTATAGTTAGAAGATAACATTATCAGAGTTAAACTATAACATCTATAATAAGGAGTTGTTAGGTATAGTTACAGCACTTAAGAAATAGAGAGCATTCTTATAAGGCATAGAGAAACCATTTATAGTTAAAACGGACTATAAGAACCTTATAGGATTTCTAATAATAAAGGAACTCAACCAAAGACAGGTTAAATAGGCGGAAATGCTTATAGAATACTATTTTAAAATTTAGTATACTAAGGGTACAGATAATACACGAGCAGACACTTTAAGTAAAAAGGCTAAACTACAAAGTAATAAAAAGCTATTAGGAGCTTTATTATAAAAGGATTAAGACGGGTTAATTAGGTATAATTATTTAAAGATTATAGTAACCAGGGAAAGTTAAATCCATAAATTACCAAAGAGTAATTAGATATAAAAGATCTAAGAAGTATAGACAGAGGATCTAAACTCAAAGTAATACAAAAACAGAGAAGCAATGTATATACCTAAGTCTATTACAGAAGAATTTATTAAGGAATTCCATAAGGGAATAATACAAGGATATAATAGAGCTATAGGCTTAATATTAAGACTTTAAAAGGAGTACATTATTTAAGGAATCTAGGGACTAGCAAGATAAGTTATAAAGGAATATCTAGATTACTAAAGGAACAAACTAATAAGGCATAAGCCGTATAGAGGGCTACAACCTATTAAGACACCAGGAAGACTATAGGAGGTTATATTATAGGACTTTATTATTAAATTACCAAAGTTAAGAGATCCTATTATAGGACAAGATTATAATATAATCTTAGTAATAGTAGACAAGCTAATAAAGTAGGGATACTTTATAGCATGCACTAAAGAGATATTAGTAGAAGATGTCGCTAGAATCTATATAAAGGAAGTATTTATAAGACATAAAGCACTAGACAAGATTATATTAGACAAAAATCTAAGATTTATAGCAGTATTTTAGAAAGTATTTTTGGTAGAATAAAAAGTTCGTGCAGTAATATCTACAGCGTATTATCTATAGATGGACGGATAAATAGAAAGACTAAACTAGATACTAGAGTAGTATCTAAGGCACTATATTAATCACGCATAGAATAATTGGGTATTATTATTACCAGTTATATAGTTTGCATATAATACAACACTATAAGAAGGAATGGGGACATTACTATTTAAGGTAAACTACGGGTATAAGCTAAAAACGTCGTTATTGCCACATTAAGTAAAAAAGACGAGTAGCATAGCTAAGTAAAGAATGGAGACGTTAATAAATCTTTATATAGACCTTAAAGAAATAGCTAAACTAGTATAAAAATAAATAAAAAGGTACTACGATGCTAAAAGATCTAAGGGACCAGATCTTAAAGAGGGGGATAAAGTGTAGCTACTATATAAAAATTTCAAGAGTTAATAACTAAGTAAGAAATTAGACCATGTTAGACTAGGACCTTTTAAAGTTAAGTAAAGAATTTTATTAGTTATATATAAGTTAAACCTATTAGCTAAAATAAAAATCTACCCTATATAATATATCGCAATGCTAGAGCCAGTATATGGGAATATTAAGCCACTAGTCTACAAGGCAGATATATATAGAGGATAAAAGAAAGACGAATAGTAAGTTTTAAAGATTATTAGTTATAAGGATATAAATAATAAAATATGGTATAAAGTAAAGTAAATAGGCTATAGTAAGACTACCTAGAAACCACTAAGCAACCTAAAAAACGCTATAGGAAAGGTACGGGAGTATTAAAAGAAAATAGGTTAGGTAATAATAACAAAAAAGGATCGCCAAAGAATAAGTTACCTAAGGGGGACCCAAGAGAAGCAATTACTAAGCTACTTGGAGTTGTTTCCCTTGTAGGAGGAGAGCTAATTCTTTTATCACTTAGCTTAGATAAACCCTATTAAACCAGTTTCTACTCCTTAGAACGGACCTTCTTATAGACACGTTTAAAATGTTAAAGATGAGCATAAGCTAAATATTAAGCTTTAAGAACGCGTGCGGACTTTTCTAAAGCATGTTAAACCTTAAGTAACGTGGAGGCTAGCTTACCGTTAAGCTTTATAGCAGTAGATTAAATACGAGACCCTATAACAAGTTACTTAAGGAACTTAAAGACTGTTAAGAGTAATAGAACGCGTATACTTAGCGTTAGAGACAGAGCGAACATTATAGGATAATTAAACGTTTGCTTTAGTATACTTAAAGTAAAAGGAGGGTTGTTAAAATAAAGGACTTGCTAGTGTAATATAAACCAACCCTTCTTTAGCATAATAAGAGTAAGGGATCGCCATTACTTTACCTAGTAATAGTATGGAGGAAACCGTATAAAGGCGACACTTAACCCAAAAAAGAGAAGAAGAAGCTTTAGGTATAATAAGCAAGGATATTAACTAGACTAATTAAACAGACATTATACCTCTAGTAGACGACTTAGAGATATTAGGAATCTTTAAGGACAAAGATAGAGAGGAGGGAGATAGTGTTATAGACACTTTAAGTACAATATTACAACTACTTAGAGAAGAGTTAGAGGAAGCTAGTTGGTTAATATAGGCACGGTCTAGGATAGATTTAGTGGAACTATATAACGAGAAATAGTAGCTAAGGTTATATGGTATTAAACGTATTAACTATATTAAACAGAAGGGATGTTATGTTTAATACAGATAATACGTACCTCACGTACAAGAGAGGATTTCTTAGGAGTACGGTTATGTATTTAAAGGACCTCAGTCCCTACCATAGATAGTTCTCTCCTTGTAGTAAATCTTAGAATATAATTAGAGTTAATCTATTAGGCAACTACTTTACCAATTATTATTATATTGTTATTTTATTCTTACCTACATACCTAGCCCAATAATAGAACCCACTGTAGTTCCTGCTACAAGGTTCCGTTACAGTTATAAAACTTATATAGCGCGCACTTTAATTTTCATAATATAGGCATAAATAAGTTAAACGTATATAATATTCTAACTTAATAAGAAAGCGTCTAAACCAAATAAGGTAGGGGGTGTATGTGTATTAATTAGGGGGTGTGCGCGTATTATTTAGGGGGTGTATGGCTAGCAGTATCTAAAAAGGTATTAAACGTGCCCTAAGAATGGATAAAGTTTGGATCTAGATCCATATCCACGCCACCAATGGATTAGGCGTGGATTAGTGGATTAATGGATCCCGATCCAATCTCGATCCATCCATCTCTTACACTGGGCTTGGCATATTCAGACTATACTTTGTCAGTGACGTCTGAATCGAGTTATAGGCGTATGGGACTTACACCAGCTAGGGTATCGCCACGACCATCGCATGGGCTATCGTCCATCGGCCATCGTCCATGCAGACGTATTTACCGCCGTTGGTTTTGAAACCCTGTCCGCAATAAATATCGGTGGTGATATTCGGGGAGGACAGGAAGAGGGTGATCATAGTTGTTCACCTTGCCGCAGTAGTTGTTTCCGTTTGGATTCTGGAGTCAATTGAGATGATCATATATATAGTTCTAAGGCTTTGAGTTGCTGACCTTTTCCAAAGTTGGTGATTTGGCCTTTGCACACATCACTTTGGTCGTTGGTCGTAGTGGCGAAATCGGTCCATGATTGAGACTACTTCTGGTTTAGTTTTCGTTGAATGGAAGGTTATGGGTGGCACCTGTTATGCCTGTCCGAGACCTGGGCCAAGTGCGACTGTCGATAGACCCCATAGAGTCAAGTCAGCATAGACAGCGCCGGCAATGGCGAGGAGAGGGAGAAGGTATTGCATGTTGAGCTTAGACTGAGAAGAGGACTGTTGGGGGTAAAACGGATTGAAATGATTGAGACTTGAGCTGAAGTGAGATGCGGATGAACTTGTTGCAAGAACGAACGGTCGTTCTATTTATCTTGTTCTCGCCGAACTCGTCGTTGCTTGGAATCTATTTCTCTCATGCCATTTGTTGCAGTGAGCTCGGGAAATCCATTCACCATGGAAGGTATGGCAATGTGCCAAGAAATGTATCAAAGCGATTCCTCTACGCTATGTGGGCATCTCGTATGGTATTACGCCGATCGAATAGACCTACTCAGCCACAGCTGAGTTCTTGGCATTATAAAGACAAGCATCCTTGACACACAGTCAAGTGCTAATAGCGTAGACCATGTCACCGCCAGCTCAAAGTAACGCATGGAATAGGTAAGATAATTGAGTTCTGGCCCCATTTTCATCAAGTCATACAGGGCGTGGTATGTTCTCGTAGTGGCAAGTGGAAGAGAACCTCCACCGGGCTGGACGGGTAAGACGGTGACGTCGATACTTGAGCAACAATTCGGGTTGCTAAAACCATCGTGGTATGATAGACGACCACATGTAGGTTACGACTAGGGGATTATCTATCAGCCATCAAGACGCAGATAGGCCTAGCGGCTCAAGCTGAGAGAACAAGGCGATTTAGTTTTCGCCAACAGGCCTGAAGAGGCAATCCTCAAGTATAGGCGAGATTTTCACCCGGTTCCTTCTGCTAGGCATCTGCTGAAGACGACACTATTGCGATGATTGAATGAACCCGCCATAGCCGGTTGTATGCCATGGTTAAACCGCAAGCCAATCACTTAATTGTACCGAAGATATCATCTTTGATAGAATGTTTTTTATTCATCATTTTGACTATTTTGGCATAAGCTTATGGTTCTGCTTGCCCCATTTCATCTGATTATTCAACTGATCAAATTTTTGTGAGGTTTGCACTCTTGGCATATGCCTATTCTCTTGGCCGTTGAGCCGACGCTTCGGCTCTCTGTGCTTTCTTCTCTGCTATTGCTAGCGGACCCCGGTACTCCGGAAGGCCTAGAGTGCGGAGTAACTCGCGATTAACGTGTTGTCGGCTGTTGTTGTTTGTCCTGGCAATGGGTTGTGCTGACGATGTTGAACCTTCGGAGTCTGACGGCAGATGATTTTCGAGTGGCGCGTTTCTGTCGACCGAATATCCGTGCACCGATCATAGGAATTAAATGAGGACTCTGTCTATTGAAATGCGGTTCTAAGACCTCTATATATACATGTAGGAAAGGTGTAGGAAAGGGAAGACAAGGGGGGTAAGGGGAGTCAATAAAACTGGGGTAGGTGACCAAGTCAATAACCAAGTCGATGACCGAGTCGATGACCGAGTTGATGACCAAGTCGGTGACCGAGTCAATGAGTAAGTAGCTGAGTCGGGGTAAGATAACCTAATTCAGGTCAATACACCCCCCTAGCTAATTAACTGGGTGGTAATCAGCTGGATATACCTAAATAGGAAATATCTATGGTGTTAAACCAAATAGAAACCATTCAAAAATAGAACTTAATAAGGAAATTGTGTAAATAGGTTAAACAGTACACTTAAATCCAACTATAATAGGGTCTTGATATTAATTAGATTTAGTTATTAAATAAAGCTTTTATGCTTCTGCCTTAACAGGGCCTTTATAAGACCGTTAGCTGTTATATTAGTAGTAGGAACCCACTTGATCACAATTAAGCCTTTTTAAACTTCTTGGCGAAGCCAGTGCTGGTGGATATCTACGTAATAAAGCTTTATGTTCAATTAAGGTCCGTTTTTGGTAAGCAGTTAAATCGTCTACTGGTTATTATAGTTAATTATATGCTCCTCATCCGTGTGGAGTCGCAGATCCTAAAAGAAGCGCTACTACCAAATTAATTCTGTAGCTGCGTTTAATAGAGCCTTAAGCTCAGCTTTAGTGCTTAATATTATAACAGTCTTCTACTTGGTAGAGCGCTAGTTAACTACTCCTCCAAATAGTAAAAATATAAAGCCTTCGGTGCTCTTCTAACTAATAGGATTATCGCCGAATGCAGCATTACTTACTCGGATGACGATCTAACTTCCAATATTCCTACTCAAGTATTCAATCGCAAGGGTTTTCTTTTAATATAGGTACACAATCGCTCAATTAACTACGGCTTTATACAGAAGCAACGGATTGCGAAGGAATTCTAAGAGCTTACTTAAGGCTCGAGCGGCGTTAGGTTATATAATGCAAGTGGCATAGAGTAGCGATCTAACCTTCCTTTAATATATATAGACCTGCTGCTCAGAGGCCTATTCTGGATTAGGCAAGAGATCTTCTATACTCATTAATATATATACTAGACGAAAGTCTTTTAGATAAAAGGTACTGGCGATCTTATTAATATAGGAATCCTAGTAGAGCCAAAGCTTCTGTTAAAGTTAATTATAAAAAACTCTAATTCCTAAAAACCAAGTTAGTTCTCCTAGGTTTTTAATCTTATACTTTATTATTAGCTGTTCCTTAAAGAGTTAAAGCTTTAGTAAGTCTTCTATGCGGCAGGCTGCCACAATATCATTAACATAAAAGAACACAATCAGCTAGTTGTTATAAAATAAACATAATTCTCTATTAACTGCTATTAGACCTAGGGATGTTAGTATAGTTAAGAACTTATTAAGCCAAAGTAGTAGTAATCATCAGAGGCCATATAAGGCTCTTTAAAAGAGCAGATATCTGCCCTTCTATTAAAAGCCATTTGGAAACTTGATATAGACTATCTTATTAATAAGGCTATTAGCGAAGGCGTTAACTATATTACACTACCAAGTCTCTAAATTAAATGCAGTAACGATCGCCATTATAGCTCTAAATATTTTGGCTATAAGGGTTGCTGTATACGTGTCCTTTTTATTAAGTTATTATAAGTCACCTCACATATAAAAACGGGCTTTAAATTTAATAAGATATCCATTAGTGTTAAACTTATAAGTAAACACCTAGGTAACGGGTATAACTTTAAGCAATAATATCTATTTAACAGACTCAAATATCCTTTACTACTTAAGATTATTATATTCCTTATTAGCGGCTTCCATGAAGCTATCTTTATATAGGTAAGCTTAAAGCTCCTTCCAGCTATATAGTAGCGGTGGAAGCTCGTCACAGTATAATCACTTTTAGTTATGTTTAATTCTAGTAGTAAAAGCTCTATAGAGGGCAGGAAGGGTATCTAATTGCTTAATATCTATCAGGTAAGCTGCTTAACGCGTTAAGGACTTCCTAGTTCTTCTACCTTCTACTATATTAATATCGCCTATATCGCCTATAATCTCCTATCTTGGATGGGCTTCTTCTTTAGGAATGAGTTTAAATTAGGGTCTTTAATTAATTAAGAAACTTAACAGCTCTATATTAATAGTACTTAATTAAGGCTCTAGCGTCTTAGCTAAGGTAGGGAGACCGGGTATAGAGTTGTCCTTTAAGGCTTAAAGGCTAATTACATTATCACCTTAATCTATTACTTAATTTTAATTTTTATTAGCATCTACCTGTTAACTTCTACTACTATCTACCTCATCCTCTTTATCTAACGTCTCGTTTAATATCTTATTAAGCTCTTCCTAAAGCGTCCTATTGCTATTTAACACGTTAATTACGTCCAAAATTTAATTAGCGCGTTTTTGGAGCAGACCTACAAGATCTAGCTAACTATCGTCATAGAGCAGTTACTTATTAAACATTACGTCTCTTATTCAAATTACCTTCTTTTTACTAGGTATATACACCCTATAGATATTCGTCGACTGGTACCTAACTAGGTATCCAATATAAGCCCTTAGCTTAAGCTTTCGTGTACACAAAATATTGTATTTAAGCGGGTAAGCTCTACAGCCATATATTTATAGGTGAGCTATATTCGGCTTTAATAGCGAGAACCCTAGTGCTGACTAAAGCTTCTTAAAAGGTGTTATCTAGCCAAGCTGGGCGTTTGGTGTCTAATTAATTAAATATACTACAGCTCTAGTAATTTCTGGCCATAGCTCTTTTAGTAGTCGAGCTTCAATTCACATATAACAAGACTTAATAATAATTACCCCCCTAGAACGTTCAGCAGAACCGTTCTAAGACTTTATATATAAGGCCAATTTCTCTAGTAATATTCCTTTTTAAGTCCTCTAAGCGTCAAATTCATTACCTAGGGACGTTTCGCCATTAATTTAAATCACTACAATCTTGAGGTTATATTAACGCTCCACCTTATTCAAATATCGTATAATTGCTTACGTCGTTAATAACTTATAGGCGAAGGTCTCTACCTCGTTCATACGTAGATATTCGTTATAGAAATGTATTGTCCAGATATAACCGTTATACGCCACAATCTCTAGAAATAAGTCGATATGCACTTAGTAAAAAGGCCTAGTTACCTTACTAGTAGGTGTTCTTCTTAATACAATTTCATAAGCCTTGCTGACTGTACAGGTCTCACAGTTAATCATTACTGGACCTCGAAGTTTCGCACCACCTGCTTCCTAGGGTAAATGCTCGATCACATTAGGTCCTGCATGGCCCAGTCTCTTATACCAGAGTTCGCCTAATACTTCCTAATCAGAAAGGGGGTCTTGCAATTAGATTGCGAATAAGGCCTTACTTAGGGTCCTCAGTTGTGGCTCGTTGTACTTAAGCGTTAATTAGTTACAATGGCTCTTACAAAAGGCAAACGTCTCATAATCATTCTTGTGATACAGTAGGTTCTTTTCATTGTCCCACCATATATTCTTCTTATTAAACTTCTTCAGGCAGGCTAAATTTGTATAAAAGGCTGGTACATATACTGCGTCAGCTAGGAAGAGCTCCCTAGGACCCAATAACGTCTAGACAGTAATTACTGCCGTCCCTACACCCTCAATTAGATCTATGCCCGTTCCGGCATATATAAAGTCACTACTCGGTCGGAGCTCGTCAACGAATCTTAATCAATTATTAATGACGTGTATAGTAGTTCTGCTGTCAAGAATCACGCTATCACGCAGCTTGTAGTCAGTGCCTGCTTTATAAGCACCTATTTAATATACAGCAAAGGTACTAAGGTTATCCTTTTAATCTTGATCTAGGCTCTATATAGCTTCCTTTTCTAGAGCTTCCTTGCCTAAAGCCTACTACCTTATCTTCTCAATTTTTAACTTGGTCTAATCTAAGGCATTAGCAATCTTTTTTTTAACCTTCTTAGCTGTAGCTTTGTCTAATTTCTAGTCCTTTAATTAAACCGACTTATTGATATAAGGACAATCTTAAAACCAATAAACAGCTCCGTAGTAGCACGTTGGGGTATCTTTCTTCTATACCGTCCTGGAAGGGGTAGTAGTAGGGGCCTTGTCCTTAGGAGCCTCGTCCTTAGAAGCCTTATTAATTGGCTTGCCCTAAAAGCTTACTATATTAGCACTAAATTAAGCTCTATTCTTCTACTAGGTAGTTTCCAATCTTTAATAGTTCTGATAGATTTCAACCAATCAAGATATGGATAACATATAGTCTTTAGCCTAGTCGTGTTTATCAAATTTAACCCTCCACATTAAGGCCCAATTTGGTGATACTAGCTCTACCGCCATTAAAAAGTCTCTAATTACTTAGTCGCCTTCTACGTCCAGCAGCTTAATCTTTTTACAGTCGTTATACATCTTCTCCCACTGCTGTAGCCAGGCCTCGAAGTTCTAGTTCTTCGGGCCCTTTTTAACCTTAGCGTATTAAGTGGATAGGTAGAGCTAACGTGCTATATCTATAGAGGCAACTCTCTCCTTAAGAGCCACCAGGGTGTTGTATACTAAGTTAATACCCAGTATATAGGTATTAAGGTTCCTAGTCACTACACCAGTAATATAGCTTCGTAGAGAGGTTAAAGCTGTCTTCTTCTTCCTATATTCCTTCTCTACTGTCTTATGTCTCTTACGGAGAATTCAAAGCTCGTCCTTCTTATCCTTAGAGAGAGTTGCATAGGAGGTTATTCCTGCCTTTATATCTTAAGGCCTAGGAAAGGCTGGTTCAGTCAATTAGGGCAACACATTCTTTTTAGTTAAGGGGTTAACATATTCCCATACATCTCCTATTCAAGCTTAAAGCCTAACAAGGTCGATCCATTCGTCCCAGTCAGCTTAACTCAATAATATCACCATCATGGTAATAGTCTGGGTAGGTTAAGAAGTTATATTAAAAAGGTACTTATAGAAAGGATAAAGGATTTAATAATAAACAGCAATTTAATAAGGGGTAGAATCAATTAAATAGCTCAATCAAATCAATTAGTTAAATAGGGGCAATACGGCAAGCAACTTAGGCTCATAACTATGGACCGAATATCCGTGCACCGATTATAGGAATTGAATAAGGACTCTATCTATTAAAATACGGTTCTAAGACCTCTATATATACATATAGGAAAGGTGTAGGAAAGGGAAGATAAGGGGGGTAAGGGGAGTCAATAAAACTGGGGTAGGTGACCGAGTCGATAACCAAGTCGATGACCGAGTTGATGACCGAGTCGATGACCGAGTCGGTGACCGAGTCAATAAGTAAGTAGCTGAGTCGGGGTAAGATAACCTAATTCAGGTCGACAGTTTCTTTCGGTGCTGCTGCTTGACCGTGTCCTTCTACTTCGATTACTGTTCCTTCTGCTGTGATTGTTGCGTCTACTAGAACCTCCTCTTTCGCCGACTTGCTCGTTGAAACATTCACCAGAGATAGGTGATAACGAGGCGTCGCGTCGCTTGGTGTTGTATGAGATCTTTTCAAGTCTATTCTGCGGCTCCGTTGAGCGTGGATCTTAATGATTTTGAACGCATTGCCTCTGCTGTCGGCTGTGCCTGGAGAGCTCCATGTTGGTTGCTAGGGATGCTTCGTACTCCACACGATCGATTGGTGTCAAGGGCTGAGGTGACTCTTGAAAGGGAGCAATGTTGGCGTTAATGCTGAGAGTATCGAGAGAAGGAATAGTGGTGGTGTCGTTGTTGAGCATAAACCGTTCGCCTTTATCGATCCTTGTTGGAGATGGTTTGCGAGTCGAACTCAATGGTGATGATAATTGCGTTACTACGGCGTGGACGTTCTGTCTTATGTACTTCATCGTCTATCACGGAATCCATACGGACTCAAACTACAATGTCTCAATCAGGAAATCATCACAGATGAGCCATTTGCATCTCTTCCCTTTCACACTTTTCGCTTTCTTCGCCTGTCAAGATTAGTGATCCTCGCGTACCTATACCTCCCTATGTAATAACAATTCCTATTATACAAAGCAGCAAAATGCATGAAAATCAAAAATTTTGTACACCAAATGGGCATAGGTTCGTGAGAGATTCACAGCACTTTGCAAGTTTTCGCTTGTCTCGAGTTCCGTGTCTGTATTGGTGGTCGTGTTGATTCTGTGACGAGGGCTGGATGAGAATAGCACCCATAAATATCACTTCTAAATTGGTGTCTCAACATATGCCTAGTAATAAAAGCTTTTGCTTCCATCTAGGTCAATATTATTGGTGCCACAGGAGTTCGCTGGTAGCCCTATAAGGCCCCCATTAATCTGGGGTCCCTCACTAGCAATGATCCTCTCAGCCCTACGACCATATCGACAATGTTATTTGTACAACTCATAAACCGGACCTGTGCATCCTGGTACGCAGATCTAGGGCTGCAGAGGCAGAAATTCAAACATTTTTAAGTGAAATTAGCGAAAATGAGACCAAACATCGAAGCAGCCACAGGCTCGTTCTACAGTCAATGTCCACTCCACACCAGTGTGGTTTAAAATAAAATCTTATCTAATAAGATCAATAAATAATTTTATTTTCGTATTTGTTATTATTTTTATCAATTAGCTGAAAAAATAAAATCTCTTGGCATACCCCACTCTACCTATCTAATATTAAGAATTCCATTAACTACCATTCTAATTTTATCTTTTATTATACGGTATAATGGCTTCTAAAGCAGAGTCATCTATTTTCTCATCTACTCTTAAATCTACTAAGGTTGAAGGACCAGAAGCTAGTATACGCAGGCTATTAGACATCTCTCTCCACGAGCACACTTGGCTACCATACAACCATAAACCAGAAAGATACAAGAAGAATAAGATCTATTACTGTAAATACTATATAGATCTACTGTATAGCGGAAAATCTATAATAAACCTTTAAAATTACCTTAAAAGCAAGCATTAAATTAATTATCTAATTAACGGCCCAGGCATTTGTACAACAGTAAAGACGCGGCTTAAGGAGTTATATAAGAGGCTCTCAGCTACTAATTAAGGAGAAGAAATTGACCAGATTATACTCCACAAAGTCCTTAATAAGGAGCTAGTTCACAAGGCTCTTATTTTATTAATTATTATACAATATCTTCCATTCTAAATGGTTAAGTGGCTAGAGTTCCGTATACTTTATTATATTCTTAATCCTTAGGCAGACAATATTATTATAACAGCTTATTCTAAAGTTAGTAAACTAATTAACACCTCCTAGCTCTCCCAAAAGGATATTATACAAGATAAGCTTTAGGTAGCAACATTAAGTATCCATATCTCGCTTAATATCTAGACGTCTCTAAATAAGCTTCTTCTTCTTATAGTCTGCGCGCACTTTACTTAATAGAATAAGCAAAAGCTTTTAAGGGCGCTTCTTGCTCTTTATATAGTATATTCTTATAGCGGCAAGGATTAGTTCGGAGTTCTTCTTCCTATCCTATAGAACTTTAGAGTTATACAATAGATTAGTACAATTGTTTATAATAATGCTTCTATAAATAATACTCTCTATTATATAGTAGGTGCCTACCTAAAGAAAGAGGAGAAGATTAACTGGAATCCTATTTATCAATATATCCGCTATAACGGCCATATTATCAACCTTACTGTATAGGCTTTCCTCTTTAAGGATGTTATTGGTATTAAGCAAATCTAGTTATATAAAGTAGAGGATAAAAGCAAAGATAAAATCAGCAAAGCACAGCTAGCTATTTAAAGGGATACGTTTTGTTATATAGGTGTCCTCAGTAAGCTTTACAACATTGTCATCCATACACAAAGTTCTGCAGGTTGTATAAAAGATATTAAGGCTTTTGCTAGAAGAAGAATTCCTCTTAATAATTGTATAAGATAGAATAGCTGGTTCTATATACTTAATATTACGCTTTAGAAGGATAGGGCGATTTATAAGTACTAGAGAAATTATTAGGACACCCTTAAAGAGGACGAGTTAACCAACTCAGACTAGGATATGCTTTATATAATATATAAGTTTTTCCAAATGTTTTATAAAGTTACCCTTAAAACGCAAGGATATTAAGCAACGATTAATGGTATACTAACTTTAATAGATGCTCTTGTTTAACACTTTAAAAATAGCCTTATATAACTCTTATTCCCCTTATCTTAGGAATTTATTAATCTTATAATAGGAATACTATAAAGCTAATAAGGATTTCTATAAGCATATCCACGTAGGCTGGTAAGTATTTAACAAGTATTACCTTAAGTCGGATAATTCCCCCTTATACACTGCTGCGATTATTCTTTACCTAAGTCGTTATACAAAGTATATTAAGTTAAACTGGGAAAAGAAGTGGCAGAAGCCTGCGCTTAATAGGGTTAAGGCTCTCTAGGAGATAAAGTACAGAGAAGATAGTCCTTCTACCCTAAATACTACTATATCATACAATAAGATTCTAAAGCCAAAAGAGAATATAAACCATCTTAATAAGATTCTTAAGGACCTTTACCTTTTTGCTCGGCCACAAAGCCAGAATAAATATAAGAACTATATTGCTAAGCCATTATATCTAATTTCGGGGATATCAGCTCTTAATTAGTAGTGCCAGGATTAATAACAGCAATAATGGCCAAGGCTCTTATTAATGGCGATTAATATTCTATTAATACCAGCAATAAGTAATAAACCAGAGAGAGTTTTCTTAGGAGCATGTTGTATAATATCTTGGGAGAGGATACAGCTTAGGGTAGAAAATATTAAGAAGGTAAAGTGCTCTAAGAATTGGTTATAGAGTGGAATCTTAAGTAAATAAAAGTGTTATGGCGCTGGTGGAAAATAGTGGATTATGGCAGACATAGTTGCAGTTATATAACTAGAGGATTATATAAAACATTAAGCGGCACTACCCTCCTTTTCCTTTCCTTTCTCCAGCTTTAGATCCTTATTAATAGACAATCTAATTATATAGGCCCGCATGCGTCTTCCTTGCTGTGCTTATGCCTCGGTAGGGTCGCTAATAAAAAGGGCTCTCGGAAATTAAATTTTATTTTATTGGCTAAAAAATAAAATCCCGGTAAATGCCGATAATTTTATTTCCTCTGATTGGCTGATTTTAAACCACGCTGCTCCACACGAGAAGATGCAAGGTAAAGATGAAATCAGGTCCATACGTCAAGACGAATACAATTCTGTCAGATATCTGCGTGCGTTTATCAGTTTTCATTTCGGAATCAGCCCTGGAGCATCAAAACTTCGCCATTGAGATCCAGGATCAGTCAGCACGCCACGACGGGCTCCCAGGAGAACCATGTACATCCATTCATGCTACTCAATTCGTCGCATCCGCAAGGGCGATCAGCCAGAGCAATGACCCGAACTCGGACTACGTTGATGAGCGTATCGTATGCACTGCTTCCCAATACCATCAATCTGCCATCAAAGGTGTCGTATCAATATGCTCTCCACTATTTCTTCACGCATGCAGCACTCGACCTCTCCAACAATATGCCTGATTCTTTTTGGGACATCGTGGTGCTTCAAGCTTGTCGACGCAACGTAGTCGTCCAGCAAGCCGTTATTGCAGTTGGCCAGCTTCATCTTCAGCACTCTTTAGATGACAAATCACGGCCGACGACAATTTTATCATACCATAAAGCCATCATTCTGCTTCGAAAATATCCAAGCCACAATTCTGATCCATCCTCAATCATCAAGCTCATCTGTTGCATTCTGAACTTTACATGCGAGCGTCTGCTGGGCAACGAAGACGCTTCCCATCTTTTCCGGGGCCTTGCGATCCTGCGGGCGGAAACACGCAGGGAGAGGGCTACGAGTCACCTTGACACAATTCGTCGCATGCTGTCCATGCTACATCTCGAACACAGTATCAAGACTTGGTTCAGAAACAGGGCGGCTGCATCAGCCGGGCACGAGCTTGGGGACGGCGGAATGATCTCTATCCCCGCTCTGAAGCCTGACTTTTACACCTTAGAGGACGCAAGAGAACAGCTTGCAGCAATTGGGTTTCGAGGTTTGAGGTACCTTGAGGAGCAATGGTACTATCGAGAACGATCAATGGTCACTATTCCACCACATCTCCAGCAGCAACGGCTCTAGCAATGGAGATCCTCGTTCAACAGGTACAAAGATTCGCTTACCGCAAACGTCCGTGAGCTTCTTACAGCAGCAGGTGCTCTTGTAGTGGAGGCGGATTACCTGAACTACAAAATATCTCTCTAGCCCCACACCCCCTCTCCTGCGGATACGCAACAATTTCTCGCCAATTGCGAAAGAGTCATCGTGCTCAGCAGAGCCATTCGAGCTCGTCGCGATATCTACATGCCCAGGAAATTCTCTATGCTCGCTGGGTTGCCCGATACCATGACACGTCAGACACACTTTCCTGCTGAGATACGGGACAAGTTGAATAGTTTGATACGTGAGTTCGAGACTGTTGAGGGATCATCGAGATGAGATAGCCTGAAAATGCCGTGGAGGTCGGAGTGGTTCAAAGCGACACTGCTTCACGCAACCAGAGATCTTGCAAATCATGCCAAAATGCAATCGACATTCATGTTGACCGCTCGGTGATGGAGATGATCCAATCTGCGACTTCCTTAGGCCGGGATGCATTTGGCGCATGTCCAGATTCGATTTCTGTAACATCAACATTGCCACCGATCTGCCTTTCCATCATCGCGATGCTCGCTCTCTGGAGCTCGGGCTCCTGCGCAAGGTCCTTGGTACACAGCAAATACGAAACCGGCACATCTTTGAACCCAGCATGACTCAGACTAGCGGGAAACGTAGAGCCCGAATGACGAGTACTCATCTTTGCCCACTTTTCGCCCTCTTCCTTCGGCAAGTCGTTGAAGACATTGGAAGCAGCAGCCGAGATGTCCGTCTGATGCAACCATCCATCATCCTATATTTCACGTTAGCCCCAGACACACAAATTGCATGAAGCGAGACAGACATCAAACCTAATCTCGAATGGAGCGGCTCGGGGAAGCATATTGTCCGGCATAATAACGCTGGCATCGGATTCTCCGACTGGTAGAATGATGCACGAAATATAAGCCAGTCTCACCAGACCGCCTGAATTGCCCTGTCGCTGTCTGTCGACTTTGCTGAGTCCTTTTGTGCTTTCTGTAGCAGGTAGACCGCCGTAAGAGTGGGCGATGAGTACGACGTCCTTGCCTTCGTTTGCGTGCTTTGAGATTTCTGAAGCGATGAAAGCGGCGTCGTCTTGCATGGTGCCTGGAACGTTGGTTTTGTAGCCTACGCTGGGAAGGTGAAGAGCTTGAACGGAGTATCCTTCACCCGCGACACGGGTGATGACGTCACTGTACAGTTCGGGCAGTGTGAAGCCTCCTGGCACGATCAAGATTGCCGGCTTATCCATTGATCGCAGAGAGAATTGATTGAGGAAAAGCTGTATTGGGCACGAGCAGCCTGAAGGGTTCTGCGTGATTACACCAATGAAGTCGATGATGATGGCGACGACGACGACGACGATAATAATATTAATGAGGAGGGGAGGAGGAATAAAAAATTGTTGTTTATACACTAGTCGCATGCGAAAATACTGCGCCAGTCCCCGGGCCACACCAGTCCTCGGGCCACCCCAAAAAACCACCAAAAATCAGGAAAATCGCATCTTGATATCTCAACAACGGCTTAATAATAAATTCTAAAATTTCATAATTAGCTTTTTATGCCTATTTTGAGACTCTAATCTAACTTTAAAGGTAATTCAGTAAGTGGTTCTAGAGGAATAGCAATTCCGCTCAAAATTGGGGGCCAAAACTTAATATCTTAACAACGGCTAGGCTTATTATTCCAGAATTTTAGAATTTATTATTAAGCCGTTGTTGAGATATCAAGATGCGATTTTCCTGATTTTTGGTGGTTTTTTGGGGTGGCCCGAGGACTGGTGTGGCCCGGGGACTGGTCAAACACGTTAAAGGACTTCGCTTAATAATAACACCTATCAAGCCACAGCTATAACCCACAAGGGTGTAGTCGGTGCGGGTCGGCCGCCCTCTCTGCTAGCGTGATCGAGGTGTTCATCCGCTTCCCTTAGGACCTAAGTATAGCAAATCTTTGAGCTTAAAGGTAGTTCTGTTACCGGCCTTGTCACTGACCTAAAGAACCCTAAAAGCTAGACCGCGAGCAGTGGCAAATTACCCGACTATATATTCACGCTTACCCCTAGACCCCTCTATAAAATAGAGATATAATAAAAAATATTAAATTCTATGGCTTCCACTATGCCAGAATCAGCCTAGCCTAAGTACCTTCTCTCTTCCTTCGAGCGCCCGCCGGTGCATTGCTTCGGTCTCTTCATACTTGCCCTGGCTCGCCAACACCGAACCAAGGTCGTTAACGCTGGTGGGCGTAAAGGGGTGTCCTTGACCCATTTATCACGGAGACTCTAGAACATTCGGCAAGCTTAAGGAAAAGACATATTCGTAGGGACCCCTAAGACCCTTAAGATACAATAGGTTTAAAAGATATTAAAAAGAATACCTACATATCAATGCTCCTAAGAATCTTAAGAGCTGTCGACCTTAAAGTTGCATATCCATACCTTTCCAGATCCAACGCCAATGCCGATCGTCTTCCCCGACACGGCCGAACATGACGGCCGATACTCTGAGGGTAGCCACACTAAATTCTCTGAATTATATGTTATCCACGCTCCGTCTGAACTTAAAGCCCCGCCTTAATATTGAGGATTTTGAGGATCTGTTACACTAGGTATTATATTTAAAGTTGATGATGCATTAATAGCGATAGTACCAATTTCAGTGTAAAGATATGAGCCGGTGGTATCAACTGATATGTTATAGAGTGCTTTGCCAATACTGAGTGTCTGCAGGCACTCGCCACTGCTTGCATCCCAGATCTTGACCGTCTTGTCGTTCGACGCCGACGCGAGCCATGTCGAATCGTGTGAGAAGGCAACCGACAGGATAAAACCGCTATGGCCCTCGAGTGTCTGCAGGCACTCGCCACTGCTTGCATCCCAGATCTTGACCGTTTTGTCGTTCGACGCCGACGCGAGCCGTGTCGAATCGTGTGAGAAGGCGACCGAGCTGACCAAATCTCCATGGCCCTCGAGCGTCTGCAGGCAGGCACTCCATTTATCTCCCATAGCCGGCTTTATCGTGATCCACTTCGGCTCTTCCTCCTTAAAAAGACCCCTTATTAGGCTGCGAGTTGGACTAAACATAAGTGCAGACGTATATGCCTGAAGAGGACTGTTCTCTATTGCCCACTTGTGATACATAATAAGTCGGCGCGCATCTTAAACTAGCTCGATTAATTGGGATATATCTACTCTTCCCTAAAGTTATGTTAGCATAAACTACACATAGATGGCATTGCTAGTCTAATAATTACTTGGATTAAAGCCTCGAGTTTCGCCATTAAAAGCACCCCCTTTGACATGCTTCTGCAAAGGCTAAGAGCCTTAAGCCAGTAAAGGTATTTCTTTCTTACAAATACATCGACCATGCCTCTATCCTGCAGGTCGGCCTTGTGATTTGCATAAGAGTTGGAATTCTAGTCACAGAGGTGATCAACCCAATAGATACACGAGTAGCGTAATACTGCTAATAGGTCTGGGTCCGGCTGTTTAACCCGCTCAATAGGATATCCTAACGCACGTAAGTTGTAGATGTCTCGCTGTAGCGTTCTAGATATAACTTGGAGCGATCTTAAGAAGATTACATAGTGAGCCTCTCCCCTTCTAGACGGAAAGATTTCATCGAATGCCTTTGTGAGTAAGTAGTCCTTCGCGGACTGATGCACAAAATAGATGGTACCTTCTTGAATAGTGAGGAACGAACCACAAAGGCCAATAATCTCCCCTAACGACTCTAGGTCATCCGACATATCCTTAAGTATCTCGACAAGAGATGTTAGTTCTTTTAGCGTGATGGGTTGGTATACGATCGCGATCGAGGCAAGTATCCGCTTGCAGATATTAGCATTATCCGAGTTGCATATTTGCTCCACCATTTGCTTGTAAAGAGAATCAAGTCTAGGTGGAAACGCGTTTAGCTTCGCGCGGGTCTCCCATTATTGGATCTTCTCAAGGTTTTGATAGACCAAAGCCACCCAGAGGAAAGTGTTATTCGCATTTGAGAACAGATGGTCTAGCACGGCATCCCGCGTTTTGTTATCGTACTTCTTTCGCTGCGCCAGCTGAAGTGCTTTATGCTGGATGTATATGCTAACAGCCGTAGAAACAGACTCTGCGTTCAGCTCGAGGCACAGCCTCACCTTATATCCGGCCCTTTCTAGCCGTTCCTCAATGTCGGGCCAGTTGCGGCTAGAGACGATCCATTTGACACGAGATACAGACGACTTCTGGGCGATGAAGTCTAATAGTTTCGGCAAGTCTGCTACGCATTCGTCGAGCGCATCGATGATCAAGTAGGTGCTGTTCAAGCTTGGGTCTTGCAGAATGTTTGTGAAGATATCGGACAAGGCAACCCAGGCATTCGCATCCTCGAAGAGGGTTTTGCCTGCGTGATCGTACTTCTTCCGTATATGCGAGATGAGTGATGGCTGCTGATTGACAAGCAAGTACACCAGACCTCGCAGCACAGCTGTGGCGTTGTTAATTCGAGTGTTAGTGGCCTGGCAGAAGAAGTAGGACAGAAGATCCGTGTTGGCCATCGACTTCTTTAGCTCGTCGACAATACTACAGAGCAGCATGGTCTTGCCCTTGCCGGGATCGCCCTTGATCCATAGCAGTCGGCTCTGCTGGTCGTTGCGCCATTGTTGGAAATCGGAGTTTTGGAAGATCCAGTAGTACGAGTCCCCCAGCAGGCCACCCTTGGTTTCCTCAATACGCTTCTTGTCATCACGGGGATCGGTTAGGCGTAAGTGTTGAATGCATTCCTTGTCTTCTTTCTCCATTTGCATCGAAACCTGTTTCTGTAGGAGGCAGTAGATATCCTGAAGCAGCCTCGATTCCTGGTTCTTCGCAACGTCGAGAAGCTGTTCCAGGCGGAGGCTGATTTGCTGGGCAGTGTATGCATATGAATCTTGCCGGACAGCATTCTCCGCAACCTCGACGTTCTGCAGGCTCCCATTCCAGTCGTCCAGCTTAATCGTATCGCGAAGGAAGACGATGAACCGGTTTCGGTAGCAGGAGCCGACGCTCTTTATCAGATACAAGAGCAGCGCCTGATAGAGGTCGATGACTCGCTGCTTAAGTTCGCCTCGAACCCCGGCGGACGTCTCAACGTCAACAGTATTCTCCTTGAGCAGGAGGATCGAGAGTCCACAGTACCACTTCATTCTGGAGATGACGTGGACGATGCCATCACGATTTGCCTTCGTCTCGGTGGTCGGGTTTACGAATACCTTGCACGTTAGCATAGCCTTTGCAACCGAGTAGATAGACCTACTTGCATGGCAAAGCAGACACCCGTCCAGGCCATGGCAGCTTGTGGCATCGTCTCGAGAGCAGAGCCGATTAGGTCCTTCAGCGAGAGAAGGCCTTGCAGGGCGGCGCCGACGGCCTGATTCTTTTTGCTCTCCCACTCGGTCTTTTTCAGACCAGCTTGTACAAGCCGTTCCATCTGCGACCATCTCTTGTCATTGAAGGTAGGTTGAGTAGTAGACGTCGGGACTTGTGAGGTGGCGGGAGGGGGGAGGGGGGAGAACTGGCGACCACGGGGGTACAGGCCGATGGACAGAAGACGCTGGTCCGGCAGCGTCTTGGGGAGAATTGAGATTGACATTCGTTGGCGGTGTAGGAATGTAGGAGATGTCAGCCGAACAAGTCTCCGTAATAGTTGTCGATTGTGATGTCGACGAGGTAGGCCTCAAGTCAACGTCGTGTTTGCTCTTAGACTTCTCGGAGTCCTTCGCTTTACGGTCTCTGTGGTGAATTCCAAGTCGGGAGAAGAACGATTTTGGAGGCATGGCTTCCACGAGCACAATCGAAAATGAAACGGCATTGACAGGAGCAGCGATTAAACATGCTCGAGGTCGGTCGGCGGGTGTGGTTATCGAGGCTGAAGGCTTGCGGCCGGCCGGCGCTTCGGGCCAATTGAAGTCTACGACTGCGTGGCGCCGCCATCCGGTGCGCATCTAAAGGTAAAGCAAGCACTATTGATATAGGTAAGCAATGCTACAATTACAAGATGAGCCTGTTCGTGAACCGAGCAGTTTTGACACCTTGATCACGCAGCAGGGAGGGCGGCCAACCCGCCCTTTGTGATGACGACAGAAGCTGTAGCTGTGGCTTGACAGGTATTATTATTAAGCAAAGTCTTTAGAAAGGGCCAGTAACTTAGTATAATACCGTAAAGTAATAGATTATTATAGTAAAGTTCGGTAAGGCTATTAGCAAGAGCTAGGGTCAAGAAGCAGGCCGACTTTTTAAAAGTGCGTGTTTAGGCGGAAGCTAATTTCGCTAGCCATTAAATTAGGACGACTCTCAACGCCCTTGGTCTTGGCTGCCAATGGCCGACAATGGGCAGGAGGGCTGGAGGGCTTGCGTCGTAAAAGTGTTGTGGTGTGCTGCGGGCGTGCTTCAGTCGCTAAGAGAGAGAAAGCCACATCCGAACTCGATCTTGACTGCCTACGCTGAGACGGGCCAAGAGAGGGCCCCTATTCGCTCAGGGACAGCCACCTGACGATCTCCAAACCTCCGCCTTCCCTCGTGCAAAAGTCACCAGCCAACCCAAAGCTGCTGGTGCGAGGGCTGCGAAGGGTGCGAAGGGCGCACCGCCTCGTTCGCGTCTTCGCGCTTTTCCTTAGTGGGGTGATGATGGCAGCGGCACAGCCCCGCGCCTTTGCCTCCGGCTCTCACTAATCGACATCCCACCCTCTCTATTTTTCTCTGAAGGAAGAGAAGTACCACCACTTCAACTTGTTGCCTTCTTCCTCCAACAACCCCATAATTCGTTGATCGCCTTTGGACAGCCTGAAGCTCATTCCAACCTCACTATTTCCCAACTCTCGTTTCCCCGTATTTTCTCAACATGTCGTATTATCCGCCCCCAGGACAGCAGGGCGGTTACCCCCCATACCAAGGCCGTAAGAACAACCTTGTCTACTTCGAGTTCAATGCCCAGTCTCATTCCCCTTGGCAGCTGAACTGACAATTGCGATACAAAAGAATCCTCTCAGCCCGGTTACAGCCAGTACCCCCCACCATCAAACTCTCCATACCCGCCACAGCAGCCATACGGCCAACCTCCGCCAATGCAAAACCAGGGATACCCGCCTCCAGGAGGCTACCCGCCTCAGCAGGGTGGCTACGGAGCTCCTCCACCGCAGGGCGGTTATGGTGCTCCACCTCCGCAGCAGGGCTACGGTCAGCCCCCATATGGCCAACAGCCGCCCTCACAAGGATATCCCCCACAACAGCCTTATGACGCCCCTCCGCCAGGCCAGTATGGCGTTCCTCCACCTCAGCAGGGCTATCGAGCTCCACCTGTAGGTCTTTCCAATCAGTCGCACTTGAATGGTTCTCTTGGGACGATTGCGCATCCTCAACTGTTCATTTACGAACACAGGGGAGCTCCCAAAAACTAGCCGGCTTGGCATAAGCAAGGACAGAGCTAACTGAACTTTAATAAAGGGTCAATATGGTGCTCCACCACCTCAGGCATACGGTGCTCCCTTGCCTCAACCATACGGTGCTCCCTCACCTCAACCATATAGCGCTCCCTATGGCGCTCCCACCCAGCCGACACCTCCCTCTCTAGGCTACATTCCAAATCAAACTGCCCAGTTTGACGTGTCTCACGATGTCGAGGGTCTCCACAAGGCCATGAAAGGCCTCGGCACCAACGAAAAAGAGCTCATCCGGATACTATCCAAGCCAGACCCTGTGATAATGGCAACCATCCGCACGCAATACAGTCAGCGTTTCATGAAAAACCTCGTCAACGACCTCGCCAGCGAAACCAGCGGCCACTTCAGGGACGGCCTCGTCGCGCTCGCGCGCGGCCCGCTAACCCAAGACGCATACCAACTCTACAGCGCGATGAAGGGCATGGGCACCAAGGAAGTAGTGCTCAACGACGTGCTGCTCTGCCGCAGCAACGCCGACATCAACGCCATCAAGGCCGAATACCAGCACCTCTTCAAGCGCAGCCTGGAGAGCGACCTGCGCGGGGACCTGTCGGCGGCGACGGAGCAGATGTTCGTGATGGTGGCGTCGGCGCGGCGCAACGAGGACAGCGCGCCCGTGATGCCGCAGCAGATCGACGCCGACGTCGCGGAGCTGCAGCGCGCCGTCGGCGGCGTGATGAGCAAGGACCCCGTGCACGCGTGCCAGATCCTGACGTCGCGCTCCGACGCCCAGCTGCGCGCCATCGCGCAGACGTACCACCAGAAGTTTGCAAAGCCCCTCGAGAGCGTCGTCAAGAGCCGCTTCTCCGGCCACATGGAGGACGCCCTGCTGCTCATCCTCGCCCGCGCGACCAACCGCGCTCAGAGCGATGCGGAGCAGCTCGAGGCTGCTATGGCCGGGCTGGGCACCAAGGATGAGTGGCTGGTTAATCGCGTCGTTAGGGTGCATTGGAATCGCCAGTATTGCCAGCAGGTTAAGGCGGCGTATAAGTCCAAGTATCGGCGCGATTTGGCGACGAGGATTAAGGGCGAGACGAGCGGCGATTATGAGAGGTTGATGGTTGCTTGTATTGAGTAAAGTCAATCAATCAATCAACTGATCAATTAATCATTCGGCTTCATCAGAGCATATTTGAGGAATAGACGGACTCGTGTTCTTTGTTTAGAGAATGGTGAGGCTGGGTTTTGTGTGGTTTCCTCCGTTTGCAATTGTTGGTTTTTTTTTTTTTTTACTATTATTATTACTGAGGCTGTTGGGTGAACGATGCTGCGGCGGCGGCGGGCTTTGAGAGACAGCCGATACGTTTTATGTCTGTGATGAGTCTTCTTGAGTTACCTTCGTGTGACGGTCTGATACCTAGAGATTACCCAATCAAGTTTTGCTCGCGCATATGTCGTTCTTTTGGTTTGCTATCTGTAGTTTATTAACAGGTTTGGACGAGCGGATGGGATGTGGCTGAAAGATTGATGCGCCGAATACGTCTTGGATGGCGTTGGCTCACGGTGAGTAGGTTTTGCCAGGACGTATTCCATGTGCTGCGGAGAAAGGCGTCCACACGAGGAGCCATCTGTTGAGTCCTCGCCATGCCATGCGAGTTGTATGTGAACATCTCAAGTCCTTCATAACTTATCCCTTGACCCGCTGGCGTCCAGAGTTTATCAATAAAGGTGTGGGACCGTGCACGAGAACACCAAAAACTACGTAGGACACAGCCACCTAATTGGCTGATCCTTATCGATAGCTTCTGGACGCAAACCAGCGGGTTAAGGGATAATACAGTAGATCTTTATATATCTTCAAAGTATCTGAAGGTATTCGCGAGCGCATAACTAGGCTACTAATCAAGCGGACGCCTTAGCAAAGTATGGGACGGGATATTTTCTAGTTGGGCATTCGGAAAAGGACATATTATACAACGCTTGAGTATCGTACGATTCTGAAGGTGGCGGTGTGCCACTCGTTGCAGGGTATAGTGATTCAATACGCCTGTACGGAGGTCGCAAACATAGCCCATTGCACCTTCCTAATTAGGAAGTTTTAGGAATAATAATACTTATTACTACTTTCTATATTTTTATATATTATCTTACTAAGTATAAATTATAAATTTAATAAAGAATTTTTATTATATATAGTATTAGGCTAGCAAATTAATCTTTAAAGT